>Ga0255055_10003363_pt1 | contig 10826 bp, 14 predicted proteins | sample JV7_2_27_MG_FD_188633 | JGI IMG/M metagenome (GOLD analysis project Ga0255055, IMG submission 188633) | Seawater microbial communities from Jervis Inlet, British Columbia, Canada - JV7_2_27 | ecosystem: Environmental > Aquatic > Marine > Inlet | place: Canada: British Columbia | collected... | reverse complement strand
CGGCGGAGTACCTACGGAATGGACGTCGAAGCTGAAGAAGGGTTTGCTAGACGGCGCGGGCGATTCGGTGTCCTTCCAGTTCCAGCTACCCGATGGACTCTGCACCGCTTTCCCGCTCAGCTTCAAGCTGGTCTACTCCCTCGGTGGCGCGTCCCCGGTGACGGCAGCGCCTGATGTGATTCTGTCGGTCCTGACGCTCGGCGCGGGCGGCGTGCTGATCGCCGACAGCGCGGGCGGTGCTACTCCCGTAGCCCGTGCCGATACCGCCGCTGAGACGTTCACGTCTAAGGCGGCAACCGCAATCACCGTGGCGACCGGCACGGGGGCGATTGTCGATAGACCGCTCGCGATGGAGTTCGGGCCGTTCCCTATCGCGGACTATTACGAGGGAGATAGCGCCATTCTTCGGCTGGAGCTAGACGCCCAAGGTACGCCGGCTCAGGATCTGGTTATCTGGGCCATGGTGGTCAGCGGTGTCCGGTTCACGACGGGCGGCAGGCTGTGAGATCCTGCGGACCCTGCTCGGCTTGCTGCGAGGTTCTGGAGGTCCGCGCGCTCGACCTACCCGCCTGGACCCGATGCCCCGATCAATGCGCGGATGGCGGTTGCGGGATCTACGAGGACCGACCCGAAAGCTGCCGGCCGTACCGCTGCTCCTGGCTCATGGGCGAGATGCAGGAGGACGAGCGGCCGGATCTCGTTGGCGTGATCGTGGACGAGGGCTTGACGCAGATTTTCCAGGTGATGTGGGGAGATACGGCGCGATGCGTCCGCGAGGTCTGGGAGGGCGCGTCCGAGTCTGCTACGGCGTCCGCGCTGATCTCACGGCTCACTGCTGCTAGTATCGTATTCCTCAAGACCCCGGACGGGCTAAGTCGGCAATGCTAATCCTGTGGAATTCATTAAACCGATGATACGGAGTTGATCCGGTGCCGCTTATCGAACCCATTCAAGGAATCAATCCCGACGTTCGGAAACGAGTATTCGCGAACTCCAGACCGAGGACCGATACGAACTCTTATGGACGCCGACAAATGGTATCCCGAAGATCGCGGCCGATATCAATGTGACGCCCTTCGACGCCGATCTCAGCACATGAGCTTCCGCATCAAGTTAAGAGTTCTAGTCAAGCCAAGTTAGGAGTCAGATATGTCGGCTAAGGTAGATAAGCGTGGGAAGAAGTTTCGGATCATCGAAGCCAAGACAGGGAAGCTCTTGCTGAATCCTGCCGGCGCTTCACGACGGGCGGAAGGCTGTGAGATCCTGCGGACCCTGCTCGGCTTGCTGCGAGGTTCTGGAGGTCCGCGCGCTCCGGTCGATGGGGGAGGGTACGACAACTTCTTCAAGGCGCAGAAGCAAGTGTTCGCAATCAACGCGCGGAAGAACCTAGAGGAGGTTGTCCTGTCTGGCAGGCCCCTAACCGAATCTATGGACGAAATGGACGATATCCAGAGTTAGTTCTTGACGTATGCTAAGTGATATGCTTGGCCGATGATTGGATCGGGGGTATCTTTCTAGTGGGACAATAGCGTAAGTCCTGACTTTAGGAGGGGTTGCGTTGGCTGCCAGAAAGAAGAAGGCTAAGGCTAAGGCCAAGCCTGTATCAGAGATCACTATCCCCGAATCCATCCTTGACCAGCTAGAGGGCAGTGGTGGGACAAAGCCCTGCGTCAAACGGTGGCTCGCCGCTGGATTCAAGAGTACTCAGCGGAGAAAGTTATTTAGGGCTGTCTGCAAGAAGTACCTGGAGAAGCGTGCCGACGGGACTGTTGCCGCAGTAGGGTGGGCGCAGTTCCAGAAGGTGCTGGTCGAGGTGTTTGAGAAAGAGGGTTTCAACTTCGGCAACAGGCGCTGCGGAAGTACCTTCAGGCTCAGTGGCCTGCACTATACGCGAATGCAAGTTAGATGGAAGGGAGACACGAGGCGGAAGCTGAGCGCATCATTGATGATGCCGAGCGGCGCCTGACGGATCAGCAGTTCGTCATCTCTCGCGGGATGGTGCGAGACCTCCAGAAGAAGCACACTTACGTCATCACGTCGGCGCAAAACAACACGCCGTATGTGGCTAAGTTCTTGACGACCCTTCAGAACTACTGCGAGGCGCACGACGCCAGGCTTCTTATTATCCCCCAGAGGTACAAAAACCCGACCAGTCGGGTGAACCCGATGGAGGACCAGGTAGACCGCCCGGATTATTGGTGGCCCAAGGAGCTTCACGAGTTCATGGTGGAGAACGAAGTGCTTCTCCACTCAAGCCTCTCATTGATGGGTCACGTTAAGGTGGATCAGACGTCAGGAGACCCCCTGACTCGACTTCACGCAGTCACGCAAGATCGAAGTGGTATCTTCGGGCACGGGCAAGTCAGGATGGAGTCAATCCCGACCCCGCAAAACCGCTTGCCCAAGATACTTCACACGACAGGGAGCATCTCCCAGAAGAATTACTCGACCACCAAGGCAGGCGTTGTCGCGGAGTTCTTGCACGAGAACGGGGCCATTGTGGTCCACAAGTCGGGCAAGAAATTCCACATGCGACACCTTCAGTGGAGCGAAGAGCACGAAGACTTCTACGATCTTGTCTGGGGGGAGCGATGGACTCCTTCTGGCATGGAGAAGATGGGCCGCATCCCGGCCCTGGTCCTGGGCGACGAGCACGCACCATGGACATCCAAGGAGGTGACTAAAGCGACGTTTGGGAGGGAGGGCCTGGTTGAGATCACCAGGCCCAGGGAGATTGTTCGGCATGACGAAGCAGATTGCTATTCGATTTGCCACTACCACGAGCGGGATCACCTGACCCAGTTTGTCAAGGCCAAGGAAGGCATCACTCTAAGGTGGGAGCTTGATCAGGTGATGGACAACCTGAACAACACCACGCCCGGCGACGCGCTCAACGTCATTGTTTCGGCCAACCACAATGATCGCCTCCTGCGGTGGTTGATGGAGCACGATCCTCGCCGGGGAAACCCCATCAACAACGACGTCTACTTCAAGCTCAACGCGGCCCTTCAGGAAACCGCAAGGAAAACCGACGGAGGCATTTCTTACTCAGACCCGTTGGAGGTGTGGTTCGGGCTGATGGGCCGCCTCAAGGTTGATGTGAGCTTCCTAGCCCGTGATGACCCGCACATGGTGATGGACATCGCTTGTGGGTTCCATGGGGACATCGGGGCCCACGGGTCGAGGGGATCCAAGCGCGGCATGTCCAAGATGGGCGTCAAGACCATCATCGGGCACACTCATGCCCCTGGGATCTACCAGGGTGCGTACCAGGTAGGAATCATGCTCCCCCTGGATTTCGATTACATGCGCAGGGCTCCGTCCGCTGCGATGCATACGCACTGCGGGATCTGCCCCAACGGGAAGCGCCAGTTGATCAGCATCATCGAGGGTGAGTTCAGATAATGAGCTATGACGACGTCAGTGATCTGGACTGCGGAAACTTCGGTGAGGTCTTGGCGAGAGAGACGCTGAAGATCGTCCCGAAGCAAGTCCTCTACGGGCTGACGAGGAAGGACCTTGAGCCGAACCCCGAAATCGACTTGGGGCGCCTGGTAACAGCTTGCGAGCACGCCAAGGCCGTAGCCATCAAGGCGGCGATGGACTGCCTGCGATCCTTCAACGACGGGTGCGATGAGAGCGCTATCTCGCAAGCGCTGGACGCTGCGTTCGAGAAGGGCAAGGAAGTCGGAAAGGCAGAGGCCCTGGACGAGATCATGTTCGGTGATGAAGACGGGGATGACGGAGGGGTCTAGATGATCTCCATCTCCTTACACCTATCGTGCCACGCCCACTCCAGCAGGCGGAGCACCACTGCCCTACTAAGCTGACGTGATCCAGCGAAGATGACGTGGACGTTGTATCGAACCTGGAAGGCGAAGTAGGATTGCAAGACGCTCTTCGGGTTGGCCCTGGAAAAGGTGTATGGGCTGGCCATGAACTCCAGGCTTTCCTCGATGACGATGGCGCGGAATTTGTATTCACGCATCCGCTCTAGCTCGCGAACGAAGCGGTCCCTGTTGTGGATTACAGTCGAGACCGCATCCTTGGGGTTTTTGCGGTCGATGGTGATCAGGAGTGGGGCATCTAGAATGCCGTAATCTCCTGTCTCCATGTGGACCACGGACGACCGGGGGAAGCTGTAGGGCTTCTTCTCCCGGTCGTCTATCGAGATTGTGAATGGTGGTATCGGTTTTCTCGATGGCATCTATCTTTCGTAGATTTCCAGCCACATGGTTTCGAGGTTGATCTTCAGGTTCTTGTCTGACATTGCGACCATGGGCTCGAACTGAAGCTGGACCGTGACGCTGACTACGTCGAGCTTCCCTTTCCATCCGGGGATGATGGTGCAGATTTCAGTCTGTCGAATCCAGTCCGCTCTCGGGCAGTCGATCCGGCTCTTGGCGACCTGTTGATCGTCCTTCGCGATGGTGGTCAGGATGGTTTGTGAATGACAGAGCATCGCCACGTTGGTCATGATGTATGCGTACAGAACGCACTTGTGCTCCGAGAACATACGGAACGGCGGGCAAGTGCTCCCGAAGACGATGGTGCCTGATTCATGGCTCGCCTTCATGACAAGCGCGATCTGGGCCATGAGGGAGTCTGGGTCGTAGGGGAGTTCATTTGGTAGGAGGCTGCTGTCTGGGATCCCCTGCGCCGGAGACGAGACGTCCAGCGGCCCCCCAATTGGCAGGATGAGTTTATCGTCTGGGCTGGTCACTGGTCTTCGCCTCCTTTTTGATAATGACATGAACGATGCGAGCGTTGCGGTCGACTTCGAGTCCGATGTCTACGTTGAGGACCGCACTGATGATGCCGTCGATAGGGTTTCTCTTTAGCTCGATCAGCTTCCCGATCTCCACCCTCTCTCCGTTCTCGTCCTCCGCCACGAACGGTGGGTAGTATCCAGCGGCCCCATCGCTCTGGACTCTTGTCTTCAGAGCATTGAAGATGTCCTCTGGGATTGCGCTGTCGTCGCCTATAGCGATCTCAAACATGGTCTTCCTCTGGAATTAGGTGGATCACATACCATCCGGCGTTGCAGTTCTCGCAGTACCGACTGCTCTTTCTCTCTCCGCAGATCAGGGTAGCTGGGCTGTGGCAGTTTGGGCAGATGAGCCTGGAGAACACTATCTCCTCCGGCAGCGGAGGGAATATGGGGGGTGCCAAGCTCATTTAGAAGACCCGGATCGGGGTCAGCATTCTCGTCATCTCCGCCCTGATGAACATTGACAGGTGGGTGATTCGCTTGCGGTCGGGGGTCATGCAGGCGTGGTCGAAAGACTTCTTGGGTCCGATGACTACCACCAGTTGCTTGCCTCGCGACAGCGCAGTGTAGATCCACGAGCGGCACATCAGGTTGTTCTTGCCTCGGGGCAGGGGTATCACAACCACCGGACACTCCGAGCCCTGGAACTTGTGGCATGTGACGCAGTACGCCAGGTCCAGGTTGTTTCTTCTGACGGGGATCAACACGGTGTCCCCGGAGAAGTAGACAACCATGAAGAGATCTTTGGCCCTGGCCCGGAGGACTTCAGCCCGTGCCGCCTCAGTAACATTCTCTAGCTCTTCCTGGCCGTAGAACGTGCTCTTCCACAGGACGCCCTGGATGGTCCCGATGTCCCCATTGACCACCAGGGTCTTCTCGTCGGTCGCCCAGTTGTCCTGATCCCAGAGCTTGGCCTCCACGTTCCTGGTGTTAATCACTCGGTCACCAATGCGGAAACAGATGTCGGCCTTCTTGCTTAGCTTCTTGCTGCTCGACGTGATCTCGAATCCGCTGCTAATCCGATTCTGGATCTCGGAGTTGATCCTGTAGGTTGAGATGTCCATCTCAGCGTTCTTGTTAGCAGCAACGATCTGGATGTCCGACATGTCCCAGCCCAGACTGTCTGGGATCCTTTCGGTGAACATGTCCAGGGTTACCGAGACGGTATGCTCATCGTCGATGGTTCTGGACTGGAAGAGATCTCCATCCTTGATGTTCTCGATGGACGGCACTCGATTGTCCATGATTTGGTGGCACGCATGGACGATCAGGCTGTCCGCTCCCTGGCGCTTGATCTTGGTCAGAGAAACGTGAGGGACTGCGCCGGACGAGACGATGTCACCCAGCACCCTACCAGGCCCCACAGAGGGAAGCTGGTTTGTGTCACCTACGATGATGAGTCTGGACCCAGCACGGATGGCGCTCAGTAGGGAGTGCGCTAGTTCGATGTCGAGAAGGCTAGCCTCGTCTACGATCACGACGTTGTGCCGGATTGGGGAGCCTTTTCCGTGTGTGAAAGAGAACTTCATCCCTGAGCCCTCATTTCCAGACACTGCCTTGGGCTTCAGGAGGGAGTGGATTGTGGTGGCTTCCCGACCCGTGGATTCGGTCATTCTTCGGGCTGCTTTCCCGGTCTGTGCACAAAGGGCCACTGAATGGCCAGCAAAAGTGTCACAGATCCTGCGGATGGTGAAAGTCTTGCCAGTGCCTGGAGCCCCGGTGAGGATCGACACAGGGTTTTCTGCGGCCATTTTCACGGCGAGAGCCTGATCGTCTTCTAGGCCGGAGGTCTGCGGCTCCACCGGTCGTACCTGGGCTTGGCCCAAGGTAGCGATCATGCGAGCTACAGATTGCTCGCTCTGGTACATGACCCGACGGTAGACAAACTCTCCCACCCCGACTAGGAGTCCCACCTTGATGTGCATTCCGAGGTGGCCCGTGACGCTCTCCACGTCCATGTTTGTTTCGGTTGCGACCTTCTGGATGAGAAGCTGGCCCAGCATGCAGGTATGGCCGCCCTGTCTCTCCCAGGTCTTGAGGAGGTGGTCCGCGCAGGCCGCCACCCTCTCCGGGCTGTCGAGGTCTACTCCGTTCTTGACCGCAATGCTGTCCGCGACCCGAAATCCGATCCCGTGGACTTCGACCAGGCGATAGGGCTCGTTCTGGACGATGTCCGGTGCCGATGATCCGTAGCGCTCGATCAGGGCTTTGATGTGCCCCTTGTGGGCGGAGGTTCCTGCGAGTAGCGTTCCGAGTTGCAGCTTGAGTTGTTCGCTGTCCTCGATGTCACTGAGTTTCTGGGACGCCTTGACGGCCTTCTCAACCGAGAGACCATCCACTGCCCTAGATACTGACGTGGGGTTGTTCTTCAGCCGCTCGATAGACTCTGCACCGATTGAGTCGTAGATCTTTCCAGCAAGGGCCTTGCCAACCCCGGCGCAGTTGAGGCTCAGGTAGTCAACGACTGCCTGCTTGGTGATGGGACGTTCGCGGCTGTAGTCGTCGAAGTCAAGCTGGACTCCGTAGCCGTCCCTCTCGACCAGCTTCCCGGTGAATGTGTAGTCCACCCCCATCGCCGGATGCAGCATGGTGCCTTTGACGCAGATGTCGGTCTGGCCTGCCTCGCTGTCCCATCCCCACTTCTCTCCGTCCGAGATAATGCTTCCTGCTGCGCTGATACGCATGATGCAGAAACCGTTGTTCTCGTGGATGACGTAGGTGATCTTTCCTTTGACCGTGGTCATGTCTAGCCCGGGGGCTGGATGGTCGGGCCGGGTTGTCCGGTGTCAATGATATTGCAGGAACGCCAGTATGTGTCGCACGCCTTACAGCCGCAGGTGTCGTTGTACCAGGTCCCGCAGTTTGGGTATCTCTTGTCTGGTACGAACTCCTCCGTTAGCGTTTTTCGCTCTGCGTCCAGGTCGCGGTCAAGCGCATTTACCTCGCTGAACTTGTCGCCGTAACGGGCCTTCAGTTTGGCGATGTTCCGCTCCATCACATCAACTGGGTCGATGCCCAGGGTGTGGAACAGGATCGCGAGGTACCAGAAGATGTCGCCGGACTCCTCGACAACATTGGTGCGGTCGAACTCCCTGCCGTAGAACAGGTGTTTCTTCACCATGTCCACGAGTTCAGCCACTTCGGTGATCAGGCCCATGCAGGCGTGCAGGATCCGAATCATCACCATCGATGACATGCGGTCTGTGATGGCGTTGAAGTCGTTAGACTCGGTTTTGGTTGCTAGCTCGATGTACTCACGAAAGTTCATCATGTCGATCTCCTATTAGTCGATGACACCAGTATAGCACACGTCCATGACGTATCAAACACAAAGGGGCTCCCGGTCTACTCAAAAGCCGGGAGCCCCACGCAACGCTTGTCCGAGCGCCTGATCCTAGAAGGGCATGTCGTCGTCTTCCGGTTCCGACTTGGCGGCTCCCGGCTTGGGGCTGGTGCTGGCCGCGCTCTCCGACACCTTGTGGGAGTTCTTCGGGGCCCAGGTGTCGTGGTTGATGTTGAACCAGTCACCCCTGGTAGCCGCCTCGACCCACGCCATCAGGCCGTTGAACATGTCGTCGCTGACCTTGACCTTGCCCTTCTGGTCGGGAAGGAAGGCCCGGATCATGCGCCGCAGCATGCGCTGGCCGCGCTCGTCCTTGGAGACGAAGAAGTTGAACGAGTGGGCCTCGAACAGGTCGCTGCCTTTCACGTTCATGACGATCTTGCCCTTGTACATGATCGTCGGGCAGTTGTCCTGGCCTCGGGTTCGAGGAACGAGGGCCCCGTCTTCGTTCTTGTAGCTGCTGCCCTCGGTGATCTCGATCAGGTACACGTCCTTGGGAGGGTTGAGGTCTACTGATCCTTCGACGTCGATTTCGTCGTCCCATGCCATGAGCTTGCTTCCTTAGAAGGGGGTTACTTTTGCGCTTTTCTTGCGTAGTTTGATGAGGATCTCGTCCGCTTGTTTCTGGGTGAGATCCTCTGCACGTGTGACGCTGTACTGCTTGAGCGCCTTGCGGCGCTTCTCGATCTCGATTCCGAGGAAGTCGAGTAGACGGGTCATCTCCTCCTTGCTCTCTTCCGTGATGTACTCGATGGGTACTGCTTTCCTGCTGATGGCGTCACCGAAGTGATCAACAATGACGTCCATTGTTTCGATGGAGAACTGGTTCGGCATCTTCTTGCGGTAGCTGCGGTGCTTGATGACCTGAGCTACTCGCTCGTCGTTTGCCAGCTTCTTGAAGTGAAGCGCTGTGTCCATCTCGTAATTGGTCCCCTTCTCGGCATCAAAGGTGTCACCAATTCGCTGCATCATCTCGCCGCCAGTGGCGTATTCCGCCTTGGCTCTGGCTGTGGCGATGACGTTCATGTCGAGTTGTCTGAGTAGGTAGAAGATCCTCTTCCAGTCCTGCTTGACAAGTCTCCAGTCACCGGGCTGGAATTCGTACCGCCCACCGTAGTGTCCTGCGTTTGCCGGGTTGCGACTCCTGAGGAATTCTTCCTCCCACTGCTGTTGATGCCAGTCCCACATGATGGTCACCGGGTCGATCATCAGGGTGGTGAAGTCGTGGCTCTCTGAACCGAGCCAGCGGATGGCCTCCTTGACGTCGGACATGTTCTTCGGCTCGAACCGGTGGAACTCAAACTCACGGTCGTACCGATGCGTCCCGCCTTCGTTGTCCATGACAGCCAGCTTGCCGCCGAGTTCGGACCACCTCATGCCGAAGACAGTCTTGCCAGACCCAGCGCCACCGTACACGAAGAGCTTGGCACGAGGGGTTTCCCCTTCTGCCTTCTTGAACATCAGATGCGCCCTCTCTCGACGAGTCGCATCTTCTTTCTCTTGCTTCCCTGGTAGCCTGGGCGTTCGATGTGGTACTTGCCGGCCCACCCCTCACCGACAACCCCCTCCTCTCCAGCAACCAACCCGAGCACTTCGCAGGGCTGGCTTGCCTGGGCGCAGCAAGTTGGACAGGTAAATGCGCTTGGGCTCCAGGCTCTTGCCGGATACTTGTCGTGACGCGTCCGGCGGATGATGGATTCCTGCTTCTTCCTGAAGGCGGCAAGCGTCTTCTGCTTTTCAGGCGGCAGACTCATGCGCTGCTTTCGCTGAGGAGTGCCACCTCCCTGCCTACCAGGCCTCCAGCTAATCATCCTGTTGATGAAGTCAACGAGGGCGTTACTATCTCTCACGCCATTCCTCCGGTATCAGTCTGCCGATTTCGATGATGGTCATGATGAACTTCTCGATGTTGTCGACCGATGCTGCTTCTCTCTTGCCTGGCGGCTTGCGTTTCCGCTTGGTCTTGGTCAGCAATTCTATCAGTCGCTCTCTCCACCCATCGATGATGGGGTGGTCTTCTGGGAGTGCCTGGAGTAGGTCGAGTACTTCTTGGATCTGGGCCACGAATTTCTTCCACTTGGCCGCATCTAGGTCGCAGATCCACTCTTCCCGCTCCAGGCAAACTACCCCTCCGCGAGGGTCTCCTCCTTCTTCTTCCTGATCGTCACAGCATGGACGGCAAGGGCGAGGACTTGGCGCCATTGGCCTTCGGTGATCTGATCGTGCTCCAGGGCCTCGAAGTGCACGCCCATGTGGTAGGCGATCCACTTCTTGGTGTCGTTGCGGTCGAAGCCCAGTTCGTCTTGGGTCATCTTTACGACGCCGCCCATGATCTTCGCCATGGGGAGGTCCCGGATGTGATCCGGTGTGACCCTGGACTGTTCGGCAAGCAGCCGGTCGATCTTCATTTCGTTGAAGATGTTCTCGTTGGTGCTCAGGGCAGACTTGACGAAGTGCTCGTCTTCTGGCACGACGAAAATGCGTGGCCGTAGGCTTGTGTCGGTGCCCTTCGGGGCATCCCTGACGGGCTTGGGCTTGGAAGCGGAAGAGGTGTTGGTGTCTTCACCCTGCTCGCCGGAGGAGGCTTCATGGGCCTTCGAGTCCGACTTGGGAGCCCCCGCGTTGGCGGGCACCTCTTCCTTGGTTGCGACTTCGGTCTTCGTTGGTGCGCTGCCATCCGGGACGTAGCTCACCTTGTGACCCTTGACTAGC
>Ga0255055_10003362_pt1 | contig 10829 bp, 7 predicted proteins | sample JV7_2_27_MG_FD_188633 | JGI IMG/M metagenome (GOLD analysis project Ga0255055, IMG submission 188633) | Seawater microbial communities from Jervis Inlet, British Columbia, Canada - JV7_2_27 | ecosystem: Environmental > Aquatic > Marine > Inlet | place: Canada: British Columbia | collected... | reverse complement strand
CCGCAAACGTTTCTGACATGGCCGGAACGCTTGAACGGTCCGAAGATGATTACAGGATCTCAGGTAATTTTAAACTCTCTTTTGATTCTGCAACCGACCTGACAACGGTATCTGTTCCGCTGAGGTTTACAAGACCTTTCGACTTACCGTTAAAATTTTCAGCCCATTACGACAAAAATGGCCAATGGCGCTTTGACGTCGCCAACGGGAATCGAAAACAAACCGGCCTCAGGGGCGCAGCTTTTGAATACGAAAATCTCCATATCACCACCAAATTTCCCGCTGTTAATCTAACCGCCAATGGAATCGGCGGCGCTATAAGTGCCGCATACAACCTGCGCGTTGCGGACGTTCATATCAAATCTGGAGATGTAAACATTTTATGCCCGCAAATCGTCTTAAAAGGCAAAACGGATTTAATCCAGAACGAACCGAAAACCCTAATCTCAATCATGGATTTAGATTTGTCCGGCACTGCAATAACATCGAACGCCGGTAAAATTATCCTTAAAAATCTTTCCGTAGATGGGAAATTGCAGCGCGACCAAAAGGGAGTTCAGGAGATTACGTCTATGGTGCAGTTTGCAAATACCGATATTGAGGCCGCCCGGGGAGACATCCGACTCAAACTGATACAAGGCACCATACCGCTGAAATTTCCGCTTGGAAATTCAGAACAAAAAGGAAGCGTCTCGATATCCGCTGCCAGGTATCAAAACTTAAATCTCGGAACCATTAAAGCAGACTTGCGCCAAACAGTATCCGGAATTTCTTTCAGCGGAAAACTTAAAAACCAATTGATACCTGAGTTGGCGGCAAAATTTACAGGCGAATCCAATTTTTGGGGCGCTAAAGATTATGAAACCCGTGCTCAGTTTGAGCTATCTTATCCGGAAACAGGTCCGGAGATTCATTTAGGAAAATTGCTGCCGGCGGCCGAGGGATTTACTTTTGAGGGAAAATTTCTGGAACAGGGCAATTTGGTTATCGGAAAAGCGGGACTGAACGCCACAGCCCAATCGAGTTTAAGTAATGGTAAATTACGATACCGCAAGAATAAAATTGAGGTTGAAGGAATTGAGATGGCCCTTTTAATTCAGGATCTGCTTAAAATGCACAGTGCCCCCGGCCAAAAGCTAAAATTCGCGCGCGCATCCTTCGGGGAGATGAATATCGAAAATGGAGAGATCGAATTTCAAATCGAATCGGCCCGATCGATTCTGATCGAAAAGAGCCATTTTAATTGGTTTGACGGAAATGTAGACGCTCCGGCAATACGCTTTCAGTCCGGCATAGAAGACTACAATCTCATTCTATACTGCGACCGCTTAAACCTGGCCAGGGTGCTTGAACAGTTCGGTGCCGCCGGTGTGGAAGCCGAAGGAGAACTTAACGGCAGAATCCCAATTCGATATAAAAACGGGCAGTTAAGTTTTAAAAACGGGTTCCTTTTTACGACACCCGGCGAACGCGGCAAAATTCGCATGATGGACACTGAAATTTTAACCGCCGGCATACCGCCGGATACACCCCAGTATGTTCAGATGGAGCTTGCCAGAAAGGCCCTGGAAGATTATGATTACGCATGGGCCAAGCTCAATCTGACAACCGAAGGCGATGATTTACTCTTAAATTTGCAGCTTGACGGAAAACCGGCCAAATCCCTGCCGTTTGTTTATCGAAAAGATATTGGCGGATTTGCCAAAGTTGAAGCCGGCATCGAGGGCTCGACATTTCAAGGAATCCGCCTGGATGTCAATTTCAGGCTGCCTCTTAATAAACTAGTGCAATATAAAGAGCTCATTCAAATGATCCAAGAAAGCAAGGAGTAAAATGATGATAAAACCTATTTTAATATTCCTCGCTGCCTTATTTGTTTTCACCGCGGCAGGCTGTACGCAGCACAAAGTCGAAGTAGCGCCGGTTGAAATCAAGCCGATTCACATCACCATCGATGTAAACGTGAAGGTCGACCGCGCCCTGGATAATTTCTTCGGCGATATCGACGCGGCCGAAGATCAAATTAAAGGCAGCTCTACAACTAGCGAATAAAATCTTAACGGTCTAAGGTGAAGACAAGGAGAGCCTTATATGAAACAGCTAACATTAACAAAAATACTTACATTTGTACTCATCGGAACTTTTGTGACCGGAGTATCGGCATTCGCAGCTGACATTAAAACCAGAATGAAAAACCGGTTGCCGGTTATCAAAGAGCTTAAGGCTAAACAAATCTTGGGCGAAGATAACAAAGGCTTACTGCAATTTGTAGGTGCAAAAAGAGAAAAAGAAGATGTCGTGGCAGCTGAAAATAAAGACCGCAAAACCGTATACGCGGCGATTGCCAAACAGCAGGGAACGACAGCCGAACTGGTCGGAAAGCGTCGCGCAGTGCAAATTGCCAAAAAAGCAAGTAAAGGCACATGGCTGCAGGATGCAGGCGGTAACTGGAATAAGAAGAAATAAATTGGCCACAGACCCACACAGACTCACACGGACCTTTTGGCTCCGCCTCCGGCGGATTCGTCCAAAAACACGCCATCCCGCTGTGCGGGATAAAAAAAATATCCATCCTAAACGTATATCGCCCATGGATTCTATATATTGCAAAATAAAATCCTATACGAACACGGCGTACTATCGCCCTTGTTTACACAAGGCGCTCAACTCTGTTTCTTTGAAGTAATTTAAAAGATTTTGTCTGTGTCAGTCTGTGTGGGTCCGTGGCTAATTTAACAAATGCGGAATCGCGGACTCTGGATATGGGATTTTTTGCATTGCGGGCAGCGGCCGGGACGGGTAAAGCGCTTGCGATCTTCAAACACATACCCACAGGCCAGGCAATTTGCAGGCGTAATCGTTACCTTTTTATCTTGAGAAGCAACCGAACGGGCGATGTGTGATAGATGTTCAGAAACTTCTTTTTCAGATATCCCCACTTCCCCGGAAATCTCCCGGGCACTCAACGCCTCATCACTTAAAAGAGAGATTATCTTCTGGCGAATGGTTGGCATGGTCGTCTAATCGTCCTCGTCCTCGTACTCGTCCTCGGATTTTTAATAGCATCGTAAGCCTTGCCGGATTTCAGACTCTCGAGTACGAGGACGAGCACGAGGACGAGTAGGATTTATACTTTCGTGTGCGTGGTTCTCGTCCTCGTCGTCGGATTGTACATAGTATCGAATAATCCTGCTATGTTTCATTTTTCCCGATTACGAGGACGAGCAGGATTTATAATTTCATGTGCATGTTTCTCGTACTCGTCCTCGTCCTCGCCCATGTTATCAGAATTATATCGAACAACCTCTTCACGAAGCTCAGTTGGAGGTGCAAATCGCATTACTAGCTTAGTCAAAATTGATACGATTCGATGCAAAAGCGCTTTGCCTTTATCAACACGATCCTCAGCACAAACACGTTTTGCAACTAAAGCGTCCAGGCAGGAAGCACATTCTGCTGCCGATCCTCTTGCATCATCAAAAAACCGACCCCGCAACTTCGACTGTCTTTTTCCATTACCCTCGGCAGTGTTAAATAAAGCTGAAAGACTTGCACGGTCCAGGTGGTTACAGACCTCTCGCACTTTCGGTCCTGCTGAGGCCTTAACTTCCTCAATTAATGGAGTTACCCAGGCGATGAACTTCAGCTCAAGTTGATAGACGTCAAGTTTTTCATGATCGAATCTGTAATTTTTCATTCTACTCTATCCTGCTTAGTTTTCGAGGACGAGGACGAAAAAGACGAAGAGTTATGCGGGCCCTATTTCCTCCTTTAAAAGACAACACGCAATCTTATATTCCGGCACACCCCCAATTGTGTAACTTAAATTCTGAGGCTGAATCAGCTTATTCATGACGCAACCTTCAGGTATGTCCAGCTTAAACAAATCGCTCTCATTTAGCCTTTCGTTCCGGATCAACTTGTTGTCTTTAAACTCCAGACTGTGAATGGGATGGTCCTCGCAAAGAGGGCATCGATAGACCCTGCCGTTGGGGAAGATAAAATAATTCTGAGCGACCAGACCGGCACACTCGAATCGATCTTCAAGTTCCAAAAAAACCTTTGGATAGCTGACGGTTACACCAAGCTCGGCTACCTTTTTTGCCACTGCTGGAATCACGTCCAGCCATTTAGATCTTGAAACCTGAAGCGTATCTTTTGAGTCCTCGGTTCGTCCAATTAAGGCGACTTTTCCGCGCAGTCCGATGACCTGCATAAAAAACCGGTTGACACCCAATTTTTTTATTAAAGCCGGCATCAATTCAAGTTCATCAATGTTCATCGTGCTGACCGTGTAAATCAGGCTGGCAGCAAAGCCTTTATCAATTGCTTTTTGGATGCCTTTTTTACAGATATCGTAGGATCCTTCGCCTCGAATTTGATCGTTGGTTGCCCGGGTGGCGCCATCCAGGCTAAAACTGAAAAAGTCCACCTCCTGAGGGCTGACCTTGGAAAGGATATCATGAAACAGGTAACCGTTGGTATCAACCGTAATAGAACCAAAGCCAGCGTCGCCGGCATATTTAATTGCCCCTGGCAGATCGGGATGCAGTGTGGGCTCACCGCCCAGAAATATGACATTGGTGGTGGCGCTGATGGAGGCAAATTCATCCAGCCAGGCCTTGATGGTAACAAGGGATAATTTTTTTTCTCCTTGCTGCTGGGGATTAATATAGCAGTGCCGGCATCTGAGGTTGCATCTGGTGAGGATGTGAAAAAAAAGATTGGAGCAATTCTTTGAAAAGGCGACGGTTCTTCTAGCGGTCATATTTTTTCAATCAAGCGTTTGACTTTCTTTTTGGCTACAATCAGCTCCTCGTTGGTGGCGCGCAACCGAATGGACATAAATTCAGCAAAAATTCGGTAAAGTAACAGCAGAAAGTCCAATTTTTCATCCTGGCTGCTGCCGGCTGACAGCCTACGTTTGGCGGATGTGTCAACCGCCAAACACATGGTTTTACCGACGGCATATACCGATGCGGATCGGCTAAGGCTATCAATTACACGCATTTCACCAAAGATTTCACCCTTTTCCTCAATGGTGCCGATTTCCAGCCCCTCTTTTGTAATTCGTATTTTGCCGGAAAGCAAAAAGTAAAGCCAGGGATCAAAATCGCCTTCTTTGATTATGCATTCGCCTTCCTCATATTCTCGAATTTTACTGAGTCGCAGCAACTTGCCGAGGCTTTTGGTTTCAAAATTCTTAAGCGCGGGAATGGCCAATAATTCTTGAATGTTTTCGATATTATCTTGCAGGTACCTTGATTCAAGCATGAATTCCTCCAGGCGCCCCGGCCGTCTTTGCTTAAAATTAAAGTCTTAGATGTGAATTCTTTGCATTTTATGATCCGCCAAGGCGGATTTTATCACGAAAGCACGAAAGGAAAAAAACACGAAAGAAAAGAAAAATTGCGTGCTTTCCAAATTTCGTGCTTTCGTGATTAATCATTTTTGGTTCCCCGATAAATCGGGATTTACGCTTCGCTCCAACCGGCTTGTCCGGGTTATGTATAACATTCCCATTTTATACCGTAGACCCCAAAAGGGCAAGGAGGAATTCGCAAGTAGCTGTAATTATATTTTATTCTTACATATGTGTCGGAGTCCATCGATATTCCGAGAGCCTAAAGTTGGTGAATTAGGTTTGGGGTGTCAGTAAACAGAAGACAGAGGTCAGACCACAGAAGACAGATGGTAAAAACTGGAGGGAACTACCCTATCTGACATCTGTTCTCTGTCATCTGACACCTGCTAGTCCGTGAACTCCAGACAGTACTTCGACACCGCCTCATCAAAGCTCACCGGATAACAACCATCGAAGCAGGCTTTGCAAAAATGTTGTTCCGGGTTTTCAATGCCGGTCGATTGCAACAAGCCTTTGATACTGAGGTAGTGTAGTGAGTCAAGACTTAGATAATCCTTGAGTTCTTCCACTGATTTGCGAGCCGCAATCAGTTCTCCGCGCGTGGAAAAATCGATGCCATAATGGCAAGGGAACCGGTGCGGCGGACCGGCAACCCGCATGTGTACCCGCCTGACGCCCAATTTCCGCAAGGATTTTACCCTCGTTTTTATGGTTGTGCCTCTGATGATAGAGTCCTCAATAATTATCAGATCTTTGCCTTTGAGAAGTTCCTTTACCGGATTCAATTTAATTCGCACGCCGAAATCCCGCATGCTCTGAGTGGGTTGAATAAAGGTGCGGCCGACATAGTGATTTCGAATCATTCCCATTTCAAAAGGAATACCGGATTCTTCATGATAGCCCAGGGCCGCATAGGTGCCGGAATCAGGAAACGGCATAACCAGATCAGCATCCACAGGCGCCTCCCGGGCCAGGCAACGGCCGTGTGCTTTGCGTGTCTGATACACGTTTTGACCGTAAATGGTGCTGTCCGGCCGTGCAAAGTAGATAAGCTCAAAGATGCAAAATGCCCGGTTAGAGGCCGCCGGCGTTTGAATGCTCTTAATTCCGTCTGCACTAATAATAACGATTTCTCCGGGGTCGATTTCACGGATAAATTCAGCTTCTACCAGATCAAAGGCGCAGGTTTCAGATGCCAGAACATAATTGCCGTTGAGTTTGCCCAGACAAAGAGGTCGAAAACCATGCGGGTCTTTCACCCCGATGATTTCGCCCTTGCTGGTCAACATAATAAAGGAAAAGGCGCCCTCCAGTCTGGACACGGTTTCAACTAAAGCCTGTTCGAAACCTGATTTCAGATTTTTGACGAAAAGATGCAAAAAAATCTCGCTGTCCATTGTGGACTGAAAAATCGAGCCGGCCTGTTCGAGTTCATTTTTTAAAACATGCGCATTGGTAATATTTCCGTTGTGAGCCACCGCATAGGATTTTTTGCGATGGCGAACCAGAAACGGCTGCGCATTGGTCAATATGGAACTGCCCGTTGTCGAATAGCGCACATGCCCGACGGCGCTCCCGCCACCCAGCAGGGCCAGCTGGTCCATGTCGAAAACATCCGGCACCAGTCCCATGCCCTTATGTTCGATAATCTGCATGTCTTTGGCGACTGCAATGCCGGCACTTTCCTGGCCCCGGTGTTGCAGGGCATAGAGGCCAAAATAACTCAAACCCGCCGCTTCCGGGTGATCGCAAATCCCAAAAATCCCGCAGGCTTCGCGGGGTTTGTCGTCATCGAAGTGTGACATTTGAAACTTGGCACTGGTTGGTTTATTATCCCTCATTTATCTAAGTACTCCTTGAAAAAGCATTGCGTTAGGGACCGCCTTCATTGATTTATGGCAGATTATTCGATTTCAGAATTATATTCTTGCAAGGTCTTTACATTCAGCTTTTTTTCCCGTAGCCTTTCGATTGCCTTGAAAATCGCCATTCCGCCTGCAGTCGTGGTAGCGTAAGGAATTTTATGCCGCAGTGAATTACGCCGGATATAATATCCGTCCCGACGGGTTTCACCACCAATTGAGGTGTTGATCACCAGCTGGATCTCGGCGTTTTTTATGGCATCAACTACGTGGGGACGCCCGACGGAAACTTTGTTTACAGGGTTATTGGCAATACCGTGTTCTGCTAAAAATTTAGAGGTACCATAGGTGGCCATAATTTTAAATCCGGCATCGCGATATTTGGCGGCCACCGGCAGGACCGTTTTTTTATCACTGTCGATCACACTGATAAAAACCGTTCCGGTTGTCGGCAGGTTCTGACCGGCTCCCAGTTGTGCTTTGGCATAAGCGGACCCGAAATCGGAACCGATGCCCATGACCTCCCCGGTGGATTTCATTTCAGGGCCAAGCAAAATATCCACATCCGGAAAGCGGTCAAACGGCAGCACGGCTTCTTTAACCGATATGTGTTTGGGGACGATTTCCGCAGTCAGGCCCAGTTCCTGCAACGTTCGGCCGAGCATCACTTTGGTCGCCAACCTGGCCAACGGCACACCGGTTGCCTTGCTGACAAACGGGATAGTCCGTGATGCTCTAGGGTTGACTTCCAATACATACAGCTGACCGTCTTTTAACGCATACTGGACATTCATCAGACCGACGACATTCAACTCATCGGCCATGGCTTTGGTGGCTCGGGTCATTTGTTCGATGAAATACGGTTCGATATTGACCGGCGGCAGAACACAGGCTGAATCCCCGGAATGTACACCGGCCTCTTCGATATGCTCCATAATACCGCCGATAATCGTGGTGCGGCCGTCGGAGATGGCATCCACATCGAATTCAAAGGCGTCCTCAACAAATTTATCGATCAATACCGGATAATCAGGTGAAGCCTGAATCGCCAGGTGGGCAAAATTTTCAAGCGCGGCTTGATCATAAACAATTTTCATGGCCCGTCCGCCCAGCACGTAAGAGGGGCGCACAATCACCGGATAACCGATGGTTTCAGCAACCTTGACGGCTTCTTGCACGGTTAGGGCCGTGCCGTTTGCCGGTTGCATCAGACCGAGCTTGTTGAGCATCGCCTGAAAGAGCTTGCGGTCTTCAGCACGATCAATGCTTTCGGGCTGGGTGCCCAGAATCGGAACCCCGGCGGCGTGCAATCCCCCGGAAAGATTTAGCGGGGTCTGGCCGCCGAATTGAACAATTACCCCCATCGGCTTTTCGGTCTCCACAATATGCAGCACATCTTCTTTGGTCAGGGGTTCAAAATACAATTTATCGGACGTGTCATAATCCGTGCTGACGGTCTCCGGGTTGCTGTTGACCATTATGCTTTCAATGCCTTCTTCGCGCAAGGCATAAGACGCATGCACACAGCAGTAATCAAATTCAAGTCCCTGGCCGATGCGGTTGGGACCACCGCCGAGAATCATCACTTTTTTGCGTTCGGAAACCCGGGCTTCATTTTCCAATTCATAGGTCGAATAATAATAGGGCGTCGCCGCCTTGAATTCAGCCGCACAGGTATCCACCAGCTTATACACCGGACGTAGTCCCAAATCGGTGCGCCTTTTTTTAATATCCTGCTCACTCACCGTGGTTAAATGTGCCAGCTGAATGTCAGAAAAGCCCCATTGCTTGGCTTGCTTCAAAAGCGCATCTGATAGGTTGGCTCCGGCTTTTTGAATTTCACACTCCAGGGCAACAATTTGCCCGAGTTGATGGATAAACCAGGGATCGATTCTGCATAATTTGTGGATGGACTCAATCGTCATCCCCTGCAAAAGCGCATAGCGCAAGTAAAATATGCGTTGCGAGTTGGGCGAGGCCAGTTTCTGCTCGATTTCAGATCGGGACGGTAAACTGTTTTCGATGGGGGGATCTACGGGAAAATCCTTCCCGTCGGCTCCCAATCCGTAACGGCCGATTTCCAGAGAGCGCAGACCCTTTTGAAGGGCTTCTTTAAAGGTCCGACCGATGGCCATGCTTTCGCCCACCGATTTCATTGAGGTCGTCAAAAAGTCCGCGGTTTCGGGAAACTTTTCAAATGTCCAGCGCGGCACCTTGACCACACAATAATCCAACGTCGGTTCAAAAGCAGCCAGCGTCTCACCGGTAATGTCGTTGGAAATTTCATCGAGCGTATAGCCGACCGCCAGCTTGGCCGCAATTTTAGCAATCGGAAATCCCGTGGCTTTGGAGGCCAGTGCGGAACTGCGCGACACCCTGGGATTCATTTCAATCACCACCATCTCACCATCCACCGGATTGACGGCAAATTGAACATTCGATCCGCCGGTGTCCACCCCGATTTCCCGCATGATGGCAATGGATGCATTGCGCATCACCTGATATTCTTTATCGCTCAGGGTCTGGGCCGGAGCCACCGTGATGCTGTCGCCGGTGTGGATCCCCATCGGATCCACGTTTTCGATGGAACAGATGATCACCACATTATCCTGCTTATCGCGCATGACCTCCAGTTCATATTCTTTCCAGCCCATCACCGATTCTTCCAGCATCACCTGTCCGATCAAGCTGGCCTCCAGACCGGCCCTGGACAGCTTGTAAAGATCATCGGAATTATAAGCCACACCGCCACCGGTACCCCCGAGGGTAAAACTGGGACGCACGATGATGGGAAATCCGATATCTGTGCCAATCTTGCGGACTTCACGCATGGTTTGAGCGATTCTGCTATTTGGAATCCGCAACCCGATGTGGGTCATGGCCTGCCGAAAAAGATCGCGGTCTTCGGCTTTATTTATGGCGGGTATAGAGGCACCGATCATTTCAACGCCGAATTGTTCCAGTACCCCCAGCTTGGCAACTTCGATGGCCGTATTCAAACCGGTTTGACCGCCAAGGGTCGGCAGTAAGGCATCCGGTTTTTCTCTTTCAATAATCATGGCCACCGCATCGGGGGTGACCGGTTCAATGTAGGTTCGATGGGCTGTTTCCGGGTCGGTCATGATGGTGGCCGGATTGGAGTTTACCAGGATGACCTCAAAGCCTTCTTCTTTAAGGGCCTTGCAGGCCTGGGTACCGGAATAATCGAACTCACACGCCTGGCTGATGATGATCGGACCGGCGCCGATGATTAAAATCCGATGGATGTCGGTTCGTTTGGGCATAGCATCTGTTTGGTTTTATTGGTTTGGTTTGTTTTATTGGTTTAATTGGTTGGGCCTGGGTTTCAGAAACGAATCCAACCAATGGAACGAATTTAACCAATTGAACCATTTCGTTTTTATCGCATTAATTCTTTAAACTCATCAAAGAGATAGCGCGCATCGTGCGGACCTGGAGATGCTTCCGGATGGTATTGCACCGAAAATATCGGGTACTTAAGATGCCGAAAACCTTCCAGGGTATTGTCATTTAGGTTAATGTGGGTAATTTCAATATCATTTCCCTGGAGTGATTCCGTATCAACTGCAAATCCATGGGTC
>Ga0255055_10003360_pt1 | contig 10837 bp, 12 predicted proteins | sample JV7_2_27_MG_FD_188633 | JGI IMG/M metagenome (GOLD analysis project Ga0255055, IMG submission 188633) | Seawater microbial communities from Jervis Inlet, British Columbia, Canada - JV7_2_27 | ecosystem: Environmental > Aquatic > Marine > Inlet | place: Canada: British Columbia | collected... | reverse complement strand
ATGTGGAATGCACTCGCATTTGCGGTTCAAGCGCCCTGTCTGGCTCGGTATTACGAGCATTATCGTAACCATTGTGTTGATCATTTTCGTATTTTGCATTTACCGTATGATTGTAATTTCCAGGGGCAAGGTGTCGTGGTCGTCGGAGACGAAAACCCTGATGTGGGGCCTTACAGCAAACAGTCCGTCAATACATATCTTGGTATCAGCACATTAGCGAAAACAGTTGCTAAGCACATTCAACTGGGCGGTATTTCCAATTTTGCACGGATCCGAATCTCCAGCATTGTCCTCGACAAATTGAGACGCTTTCTACCATAGGTATATTCTAATCATCCATCAGACAGGAGGATTCATATGGACCCAATCCCGGAAGTAAAGGCCCGCACTGAAGATCGGGATGGGATGCGCATCACGTGGCACCAACCCATTCCCATGGATGACTGCATTATTCTGCGCGCTGACGTTTTTCGCCCCGTTGAGGATGGTCGTTATCCGGTAATTCTGACATATGGCCTTTATGCGAAAGGACTTTCCTATCAGGAAGGCTACCCGCATCAGTGGCAGAAAATGGTCGAAGGTTATCCTGAAATCCTCGAGGGATCGACCAACAAATACCAGAACTGGGAAGTTACCGACCCCGAACGCTGGGTACCGCATGGTTATGTTGTTATCCGCGTGGACTCACGTGGTGCCGGCTGGTCGCCCGGTTTCATGTCGCCGAATTCCAAACGGGAAATCGATGATCTCTATCAATGTATCGAATGGGCGGGAGTTCAGAACTGGAGCAGCGGCAAAGTCGGCATGCTCGGTATTTCCTATTATGCCCGTAACCAGTGGCGCGTTGCAGCCCTCAAACCGCCTCATCTCACAGCCATTATTCCATGGGAAGGCGCCAATGATCTTTACCGGGATTCCGGGTACCATGGCGGCATTTTGAGCCAATTCATAGAACAGTGGTCCAAAGTCCAGGTGGTCAACGTACAATATGGCCGTGGTGACAAGGCACGCAAAAATCCAAACACGGGTGAATCGGTTGCCGGCCCCGTTACCCTTTCCGACGAAGAACTGGCCCAAAACCGTGTCAACGTTTTCGAAGAGCTCAAAAAACATCCTCTGGACGACTGGTGGCACAGGTTGCGTTCGGCTGATCTCTCCAAAGTTACGATCCCGTTCCTCACCTGTGCCAACTGGGGCGGCCAGGGTATTCATCCCCGCGGCAATTTTAACGGATTCATCGAAGCTCCGGCCAAACAGAAGTGGCTGGAAGCCCATGGCGACTCTCACTGGTCGCTTTTTTCCAGCGGATACGGCCTGAACCTGCAAAAGCGATTCTTTGATTACTTTCTCAAAGGCATCGACAATGGCTGGGATCAGACACCGCCGGTATTGCTCAATATCCGCCATCCCGGTGAGAAATTCATACTACGCTACGAGAACGAATGGCCGCTCGCCCGGACCCAATGGACTAAATTTTACCTTGATCCATCTAAGCGAACCCTTGGTACCGAACCGCTTGTCCGGCAAGCGCACATCTCTTATGAAGCATTGGGTGACGGAGTGACTTTCTGGATGTCGCCGCTTGAAAAAGAGATCGAAATCACCGGCCCCATGGCCGCCAAGCTTTTTGTTTCCTCTTCAACGCAAGATACGGATCTCTTTCTGATTGTGCGCGTTTTTGATCCTGACGATAAGGAAGTGACATTCATGGGTTCGACCGATCCCAACACGCCCATCGCCAATGGCTGGCTACGGGCATCGCACCGAAGGCTGGATCCGGACAAAAGCACCTTTTACCGTCCATATCATCCCCACGACCGTGTCGAACCGCTGGCTCCCGGTGAAATTTACGAATGCAACGTGGAAATTGTAACATCCTGCATCGTCTTACCGGCCGGCTGGCGCATCGCGCTGACCATTCGCGGTAAAGACTACGAATACGAAGGAGAATTAAATGAATTCGGTAAAAAGTTTCACTACGCTTCACGTGGAACTGGTGGTATGACCCATAATGATCCCGACAACCGCCCAGCTGACATTTTCGGTGGAAAGGTAACCCTTTTCTCCGGTGCAGGAAAAAACGCTTATCTGTTGCTGCCCATTATACCCCCCTAAATCATAAGCGAATACATTTGCGATCTTATAATACCGACCCCGATCCTGAATAAAAATGAAAGATTGCCAAAGAAAATTAAGGACCTTGACAACTAAAAGCCTATGAAATATATAAATAAAATTAATCAGGGCAAAAAAAATCAGACCAATAGTTCCCTTAGCTTTAATCGAACGTTTTTCAAAATCTGATTTCTCTGACTTTGTTCCTTTCCAGTCTTTTTCGGCCATATAACCAAGCGGCAAGACTTTTTGTGTCATTTTCCCGATCCGACTGGACGGGAATTGAAGTCGCGGAATGAAACAGACTGATATCCAGAGCCGACGCTAAATCATTGACGTTTACCTCCTCAAACAAAAGAGCACCTCATGCCGTTTTTTAGATGGGATGAATTGGAAACCGAACTGATTACCCCCAAGTACTCTCCGGCCAGGGGACCGTTTGTACAGGGAGAAAAAATTATGATGGGCCGTTTTTCATACCCTGCAGGCGGCAAGGCCAAAGCGCATGCGCACCCCAACGAGCAGATTGTGTGGGTCATGAAGGGACGGGCCAGGGTCCGCATCGGAGAAGAAGAAAAGGTGGTGGGGCCTGGAGACGTTTATATGATCCCCGCCGATACCGAACATGAGACCGAAACTCTTGAAGAAAGGGAGGTCATCGTCTGTAAGAACGTTGTTCCCAAATGGAGTATCAAAAATGCCGAATGGCAGGAGTAGTTGTAAAAGGATTTTTTGATTTTGTTGGTTCAATATTGCTTATATCTTTGACAAAGGGGTGATAACAAACCGGCGCAAAAGAACAAAGATAATTGAGGGGTCGGGGAGTTTTTGCCACCGGGGTTCACCTTAGAGCTACAAAATCGGATGTGTCATGAAGTTGGAAGAAGAATCCCCTTTCAACGGTGAATGAAAATTAAACCACAGGAGGAAAAAATGACGAAAAAACATTTCTATTTGCGTGTCGGAATTCTGGTAGCTTTCGCATTCGCATTCTCGGCGATCACCGCTGGCGTGGCCGTTGCGGAATATCCTGATAAACCCATCACGTTCATCGTTCCTTATTCTCCGGGCGGCGGATCCGATCAGCAGGCGCGTAGGCTCCAGCCCGGTCTGGAAAAGGCACTTGGCGTCAAGATAAGGATCGTCTACAAGACCGGTGGCGGTGGCGCAGTCGGATTCAACGAACTTTGGCGCTCGAAGCCGGATGGCTACACCATTAGCAACGTGGTCGTTCCGAACATTGTTATCTCTGCCAAAGGTAAAGATGTCGGCTTCAAGCCGGGTGAATTTGCCTATATTGGGATGACCGCAAGAGCGCAGGGCTCCCTCATGGTACCCAAGGGCAGCCCGTACAAGACCATTGATCAATTCGTCGCCGCCGCCAAGGCAAATCCGGGCAAGCTGACCGTGGCGGGCGTCGGGAGCACCGGCGCCGCGAATTTTGCTGAGCTCGCCGATATTCTCGGAATCAAAACAACCTATGTCCCTGTCTCGGGCGGTGTTGGCAAGATGATGCCGATGCTGCAGGGCAAGCACGTTGATGCCGGCATGACCTCGTCCTCACATGCCGTCAGGCATGCCACAACGGTGGATACCCTGGTCGTCGCCGGTCCTTCGCCCTCATCCGCACCACAGCTGAAGGGCGTTCCGAACGAGCCGAGATGGTCGTACATGACGACGTGGGGTGTTATGGCACCTCCGGGCACGCCGGCTGACCGCGTCGCGGTTCTCAACGCGGCTCTTAATAAGGCGACCGCCGATCCGAAAGTCACGGAAATTGTGACAAAAAACGGTCTGCAGCAAATGCGTCAGACGCCGGCGGAAGCTAAAGCATATGTCGAAGCCTCGGTAAAGAAATTTTCAAAATAGAGGCTTTCGGGATTACAGGCTGTCCTCGCATCGCAAGTTTATGATGCCAGGGCAGCCTGCTTGCTTGGGCATGGATTCGACGTCCTCCCCAGTCTTCTACCTAATGCGAGGGCGAGCTTTCTTTGGAGCTGCCCGGATAACAAAAGCGACAATGCCTTTAGGAGTATTACAGTGATCGAAGGTCTGATGCTGGCGCTCACGCCAGCCTATCTATTCTGGCTCACCGTGGGAGTCTTGATCGGCATGGTGGTCGGCACGCTTCCAGGTCTCACCGCCACCATGGGCACGGCATTGCTTGTCCCCTTCACGTTTGCCCTGCCAACTGGCGCCGGCCTCGCCATGTTGGGCGGCCTTTATGTTTGTGCGATGTTTTCCGACGCGATACCAGCGTGTCTCGTTAATACGCCGGGAACACCGGCGGCGATGGCCACCGCCTTCGACGGCCACCCCATGGTCCTGCAGGGTCGCGGACAGGAGGCCATCGTTGGCTCCTGCTTCGCTTCGGCGATCGGGGCTCTATTCGGTGCCGGGTGTTATCTGCTGCTCGCTTGGCCGATGATCACGATTGCACTTAAATTCGGCCCCCCCGAGTTCTTCTGGCTGGGAGTTTTCGCTCTGACGATTATTGGCACCTTGGCCGGTGATTCTATTTTGAAGGGACTCGCCGGTGGCGCGATCGGTCTGTTGATCAGCAGTATCGGGATCAGTCACGGCAATGAAATAGGGCGCTTCACCTTTGGCATCCCGGAGTTTCGCGGCGGCGTGGCCCTCGTTGCCGGGCTGATCGGCATCTTTGCCGTACCGCAGGTTCTTTCAATGGTCACCGAGTTGCGCAGAAAAGAATATATCGCCGAATACAAATCGAAGCGCGGTGTGACCCTGAAGACGATAGCAAAGGTGCTCGCGAATCCGGTGCACGTCATTCGCTCCGCGGCGATCGGTTCTTTCATCGGAATCCTGCCCGGCGCCGGCAGCCCCATCGCCGCCTTGGTCTCATACAGCGAGGCGGTACGTTGGAGTAAGGATAAAAGCGGTTATGGAAAGGGAGACCTGCGTGGCGTGACCGCATCCGAGATCGCCAATAACGCAGCGGCGCCGGCGGCGATTATCCCGTTGGTCACGCTAGGCGTTCCGGGCTCCTCGCCCGCCGCCGTCATCGCCGGCGCACTCATGCTGCGCGGATTGAATCCCGGCCCGGAACTTTTCCTGAGCGACGGAACACTCGTCTATTCCTTCGGTTGGTCATTGTTGCTGGCCGGGATAGTGACGTTCATTCTCGGCAGCTTGTTTGCACCGTTTTTGGCCCGAGTAATCAGTATTCCTTTGCGGCTATTGGCTCCCCTGATCATGCTGTTGGCCGTGATCGGCGCCTATGCGATCCGAAATAATATCTTCGATGTATACTTCATGCTTGGGCTCGGGGTGTTTGTTTTCCTAATAAAGCGGCTGGGCTTCCATCCCGGCCCTATCGGTCTCGGTTTGATTCTGGGCCCCATCATCGAACCCTCACTTGTGCAGGCATTGTATATCGCCGATGCCACTTCAATCGGTAACGTCTTCTTTACCGGTACAGTCAACATCATACTCATCACGATCAGTGTTCTTTCGATTGCATTTGTCATGTGGTCACGCAGTAAGGATCGGGCGCGGGAACGCGCAAGCGCTTCGGGCGGGGGCCAGTCAGCGGCTGCGGCTGGAACAGAATAGGAAGCAACATGAAAAGATTAATAATAGACCGAGATCTCCTGACCGCGCTGGTCCTGTTCGGCATCGGTGGGGTGTTTTTGTCCAATTCCGGCAATGATCTAAAAGACTGGATATTTCCCCTTCTGGCCACCTATTTTGTTTTGGGAATTGCCGTGGCTCTGGTCTTGCTCGTTATTTTCAGGGCAATTATGAAGCGCCTCCCGGACATCCTTCATCTGACCGCGGAAGACCGGATTGCTTACTTCGACGTGCTCGTGTTCTTTTTGATTGTGCTGGCCTATATTCTTGTGATGCGCGGCATCGGGTTCTGGCTGTCCAGCTTACTCATGGTGACACTGACATCCATCTATCTGACGCTGGAAAAAACGCGCCACAACATGATGCTCGCTTTGGTCGTGCCTCTTTTGTTCTGCATTGTCGCTTTTTTCGTCTTCACACATGTGTTCTACGTACCGTTTCCGCAAGCGACCTGGTGGCCGGGCTTGGGATGAAAGGAACCGTGTGCCGCCGAGTTATTTATAGCACGGTAGAAATAAATTTATGCCGACCAAATGAACCCATGGGGGTCAGATCTTCATTCTTGACAGAATTAAATTGAGAGTGAGGAATGAAGACCTGACCCCGTTCTTTCCATGACCCCGTTCTTTCTAAAAAGCAAGTTCTTATCTTTATCTTTTTTTATCTTTGGGTATCAAGCTACTTAACCGTAATTCAAGTCGATCCCACTCAATTTCGTCATTATTTGATTATATATTAAATAGTTATAAAGATTTCAAGATTCTTAATTGGACACAACTGTGTTATTATAGTATGTTAATTGGAGTCGATCGCCCTCTGATAGGAACGACTAAATTGTATGAGCCTTCACAGGATTATCATGCCTTATTGCCGGGAGGATTAAATGAAAATTAATCCAAGAATTCAAATGAATCCGGAGATCATGTTTGGAAAGCCGGTGATAAAGAATACAAGAATCACGGGTGAGCAGATCCTACGGAAGCTGGCCGCCGGAATGACAGTAGATGGCATCATAGGAGATCATCCTCAGTTCCAGCCGGATGATATCTATGCAGCGTATACTTCTTTGGCCAGGCCTTCATGTCGGTTGCAAAGTATGTGGTCAGCATCCCACGTCACATTATAGCACCCATTATCACTTTTTTGGCTGTGGCCGGAACTTATGCGGTGGGAAATAGCTTTTTCGATGTCGGCGTCATGGCCGCTTTCGGACTTCTGGGCTTTGTAATGGATCGTTATCAATTCCCTACGGTTGCGCTGATCATCGCGCTGATCCTAGGCCAGGCCCTCGAGCTTTCTCTCATCCAGTCGCTAATCGTTTTCCGCGGCAACTTCTTTCTGTTTTTCAAAAACCCCATCTGTGCCGTAGCCCTCGGATTGGCGGTGCTGGTTGTTGTCTGGAGTCTGATTAAAATGGTTAGAAGAGAACGGGCTGTTTCGACTTCTGCTTAACTTGAATTGACATAAACATACCGGAATACTTGTCAATAAATATAAAAGGGATTGGCCGGGGCTGGCAAATCCCTTTTGTCTTATTTTTTCCTACACGGTTACTTTTTCCGCACAAACCGGAAATGTATTATCGACCCCACAATTAATTTCATTGGGGCCGACGATTGACACCGACAGCCCTATTTCTTAATCCTTACCTGGGTATTTCTGTTCGGCTTCATCGGCACGTTCGGCCCTGTGGTAGTCCTGGTTGAGATCGCCGTCACCGGCGGGCGATTTGACCGTAAAGAACACCGCCGGTCCGTCAACCGCCCGGCTCCGGTGGTCAGTAAACCGCGGAATGTGGATCAAATCTCCCCGTTCAACGATACGATCCTCATCGCCCAGGATGAAATGCAGTTTGCCTTCCAGAATCAGGGTAAACTGCTCCTCGTTGGGGTGGTTGTGCAATGGCGGCCCCTCACCTACCGGTTTGGTCACGATGCCGGCCTTCATATATTCACCGGAAACGGTCTGCATGATCATCGCGGGGTTGAGGTCCGGGTTTGTTTTTTTCATTTCAGCAATGTGGTAAATCGGCATAATAAATCCTCCAGCAAATGTTAGTAATCGTGAATATTATTAAAATTTAAAAACAAACGTGTTTTATTCTTCGAGCACAGATTCCAATACAGGCGTTGAACACACATTCAGGTAACGGACACACTTATTTTTTTCTGACAAAATATGATAGGATTCCCCCTTAGGAATATGGATTACCCCTCCGGATCCAACCTGTTCGTTTTCATCACCAACCCGGGCTTCCAACTCTCCGCAAAGCAGGTACCAGAACAGTTCATGCGGGCTTTGACGTTGCGTTTGCTCAAATCCTTGAACAGCTTCGTTGAATTCAAAGCGCATTCGGACCCCATCGAAAAGATAGCGGCGGTTGGCGGAAGCCGGCGGCATGTCAAATGTTTCGATAATCGAGTAATAACAATTTTCCAAGCCCTCGACAACCGCTGAAGATTTTTTTGCGTCTTTTCTGATCTCACCCTTGCCCGGGGCCCAACCGGATTGCTTAAATTCCTGGTGGGCTTCTTCCAGGGTTGTCGCTTTGTCAGGAACCGCTTCTTCCACGCTTAAGCCGACGGTTGTCCAGGTTTTGTCTTTTATGTAAAGATATTCAAGCGGGCCGTCTTCGGTTGCGGTCATCCGGTTTGTTGGGCATCTGCGCTATCCCCGGCAGTAGGTTGCTCTGTACCTGCGGACCGGAGGTTCTTCATTGTCCATGTAATCCTCGAAGGATACCTCTGTCAGGTCATGATTCCGGAACAGCGCCAGCTCATTTCTTGTAAGAGGCCAGGGCATCTTTCCTTCAGGGTCGTCTGGCTCTCGCCCTCGGGCAATGACAAGCAGTATTCCGCCTGGCGCAACAAACGACGATATGTACCGTATCGCATCCGCGCGAAGAGCAGGAGGCAGCACTTGCAGCGTGTACGATTCGAGTACGAGATCGAATCTGCTGCGCCATTCGTCCGGAGCGGAGAAGAGATCCGCAACGACGTAGGATACGACGGAGTCAGGGAAGCGTGATCGGCTCAGTGCGATTGCCGACTCCGAAATGTCGAAGGCGGTTGTTTCGAATCCCCGTCGCGCCAGTTCCTCCGCATCGTCCCCCAGACCACTCCCGACCTTGAGCGCCAGGCCCGATCCGCCAGGGCCGTTTTGATTCAACCAGTCGAGGAGGTTGGGGTTTGGTTTCAAATCCGCCCACGGGATGATTGACGTGTCATCACCCGCTTGGGCGTAAAGGGCTTCGAACCAGCCAAGAGGGTCCCCCGCATCGAGGTGTCTGTGCGCGATCTCTCTGGCTGTTGCTCTGTAGGTCTCTCTCATCATGTCTCCTGCCCAACGCTCCGGCTCAAAGGTGCTGGACACGAAGCCGCCAGCATCCTTAAGGTATATAATTATATCTTGACGGGTATAACAAAAGTACCGATATATTGAGATAATCAAAGGTTCCGGTAAAGTTGTGATATCTAAAGACCCAGAACAAAAATTGGTATAATTCTTTAGCTGGATTTTGCCTTAAATTCAACTTGGGTAAAAGTACATGTTTCAAAGTGATATCGCAAGCGTTTTTGGACGATGCTAAGGTATGGTCCGATACAGGGAAAAAACATGCCTCCTTTGTGACTAATGAATTTGCAGATTAGACAGGGCAAATACACACTTTTTTGAGCCTTAATTTATTTTGGACTTCGTGCCGGCTTCCACAGTTTCAGGCCACGCTCAATTGCCTGTAGATTACATCTGGCAATCCTCAATATTTATTCAGCACAAAACAGAACTCTAATAGCCGCAAAATGCAGTTAGACTGAGCTCACCAATAGCCAGGCGTTGGGCTTCTGCTTTGAGGTTAAACGTAAGTTTGAGGTTAAGCGGAAGGTTACTTTACATGTATGGTCACTACTGCTATCAGGCTTTCATGCGTTTAACAAAATCCATAAAACCGCTCATGTACTTGGTGAGCTGTTTCATCACCCCATCATCCACTAAATTACCCTCTTCGTCGAATTTGCTCATGGCACCGCTGACCCACATAAGGTTCCCAGACCATACCTGTGCCCCTAATACGCGCAACACTGGAAGCCATGCATATTGTGAAAAGGCAGTACCAAAGTTGCCCGGCGTGGCCCCCATAAGCCCTATTGGAATATTCCCGAATATACGCTTACGGTCTTCCGGTGGACGTGAAAGCCAATCGATTGCATTCTTGAAAACTCCAGGAATCGAGTTATTATTCTCAGGTGTAACCATCAATAAACCGTCGGCGGCAACGATGCGTTCCTTCAGATCGTTCACGACTGGTGGAATACCTTCCGTCTCTTCGACATCCCCATTATACAAAGGAATGCCTTTGATGGATTCAATTGCAAGCATACATCTTTCAGGAACAGCTTTAGCCGCTGCACGTAAAAGTCCGGCGTTAAACGAATGCTTCCTCAGACTTCCTGAAATTCCAACAATAGTAACCATTATTAGTATCTCCTTTCGTTGAATGTTGCCTTACGTTTAAGCTAAAAGAGTGCCTGAACAGCACAGTTGTATCTCAGATTCAAAAGAAATCAGCCAATCTGTGTTTCAGCTCTTCAAAGCGAGAGCTGATATTTTCGACGATATCGTTCATCACTTCGCCTGTACTTTTCACTTCAGTTATCAATCCGGCGACTTGTCCGCAACAAATCTCCGCTTCATCTGCTTTACCAAGGTTTTGAGCCTGATATTGGGAGTGCTCGTTCAGATAATTATTCAGCTCTTCAGGACTAGCACCGGTTGCTTTCATCTCCATATACGTTTTCGTGAAGTTATTAACCAGATCTCTGGCAAGCATAAATTCCTTTGGTACTGAGATGGTGCATGCGTCTTGACCTTTGACAATTGTTTCTTTTACGTGGGGGTGACTTTCCGATTCTCGTGTTACCATAAATCGTGTCCCCATGTAGATGCCGTCTGCTCCCAGTGCCAAGGCGGCCAGAACACCTCGTGCATCCCCAATACCACCGCCGGTAATCACGGGTGTATGCACTTTATCGGCGACCATGGGCGTCAAGACGAGAGTGGTTAGCTCGGTGAAACCTTTGTGCCCACCGGCCTCATATCCCTCGCAGATAACTGCATCTACTCCAGCTTC
>Ga0255055_10003359_pt1 | contig 10838 bp, 12 predicted proteins | sample JV7_2_27_MG_FD_188633 | JGI IMG/M metagenome (GOLD analysis project Ga0255055, IMG submission 188633) | Seawater microbial communities from Jervis Inlet, British Columbia, Canada - JV7_2_27 | ecosystem: Environmental > Aquatic > Marine > Inlet | place: Canada: British Columbia | collected... | reverse complement strand
ATCATGGAGCTTGGCAAACTTTCAACCAAGTTATCGGCTAAACCCGTAATTAAAACAAGTGCAGCTCCTGAGCCAATCGACCCGTTAAAATCGGGTAGCGCTTTAAGTTCAGACATTGGCGATGAAATGTCAATGGATGAATGGATGAAGAAATACGGTTAGGTGAAGGACTAAGGAACTATAATGTCGAATAATTTTAAGAACACGAGTCTCGTCACTCGTATCATGCTAAAAGAGTTTATGAACTCTTTACAGCTAGGCGCGAAAGTAGATCGTCAATTAGACAGTCAATTTCGCAAAGTAGGCGCATCTATTGATGTTCGCCGCCCTATTATGTTTGTTGCCAGTGATGGCGCTGTTATTTCTTCTACACCAGATGTTGAAGAGCGCGCAGCAACCATGACGTTAGACAAGCGTAAAAAGGTCAATTTTGCTATTAGCTCTCAAGACTTAACTTTAAGTGTTGAAGATTTTACCGAGCGTTATGTTCAACCAGCGGCGGCAGAATTAGCCCAAGCTGTTGAGTCTGAAATCGCAGACGTATACAAGCAAATCGGTAACTTTGTTGGTACTCCAGGCACAGCCCCATCAACCTTCTTAGAAGTTGGCGCGGCAGCTAAAGTATTAACTAAGCTAGGTACTCCAATGAATATCCGATGGTGTGCTTTCTATGATGAAGATGCTTCATTAGCTCTTGCTGATGGCCTAAAAGGTGTGTTCCCTAACGACATTTCTAAAAAAGCAATCGAAGAAGCTTCAATAGGTCGTTACAGTAAGTTTGAGTTGTTTGAAAACCAATCTCTTAAACTTCATACTGTTGGTGTTGCTACTGGTACGCCTTTAGTTGATGGCGCATCACAAAACACTACTTATGCAGCAAGCGGTGACGCATGGACACAAAGCCTAGTAACTAATGGTTGGACAAATGATACTGCTGATATCTTACTGGCTGGTGATGTAATCACTATTGCCGGTGTGAATTCGGTTAATCGCAAGACCCGTCAAGATACCGGCGACTTGCAGACGTTTGTTGTAACTGCTGATGCAGCCGCAGGCGCTTCAACTGGCCCCGCTACATTAACCATTTCACCCCCTATCATTATAGATGGACCTTACCAAACGGTAACAGCGGCACCTGCTAATGATGCGGCGATCGTGGTTAAAACTGGTACAGGTGGCACAAGTTACAAGCAAAACTTAGCATTCCACAAGAATGCAATTACTCTTGCGATGGCTCCTCTTGATTTACCTCAAGATGGCGCAACAGCAAGCCGTGAAAGCTTCGGCGGCATCTCAATTCGTGCTGTACGCCAATATGATATTACTAACGATCAAACTATCTATCGTTTTGATATTTTATTCGGTGTTGATGCACTTAACCCTGATTTTGCAGTCAGAACAACTAGCTAGGAGTATGTCATGGGTGTTAATACTCGACTTGAGAAAGGAGCAGCCGCCACAGCAGCCGCGTTAACTGATAGCTCCAGCGGCACAGCATCACAAACAATTGCAGCAATTGGTGCAACTTATGACCAAGATGAAGTGAGAAACGCTGTTGCATCATTAGCTGATGAGATTAATAAACTCATCGCTGATAACGCAGAGTTAAGGCGCGTTTTAAATGCAGGAGGTTAGACGCTGATTAAGAAAAGGCTAGGCTAATACCCTAGCCTTTTTTATTTGTGCAAAAAAAATGGTATACTTACACAATAACACAAGGATTTAAAATGCCAAAAATATACAAAACGTGGGTATATCACGCCACTAAAAAACCAAAGATAATTAATTCTAATGAATTCGACAAGTACGAAAAAGAAGGATGGGCAGATACCCCCGCTAAATTCGCTAAAATTAAAGATTTTGGTATTGATGAAAATGATCCAAGTGCTGTACAAGTTCTAGGTGAAGCGCTTCAAGGTGTTGGTAATCGCTTAAATGGCGAATTAAACATTGATGTTATGAAGAAAAAAGAGCTTGAAGAATACGCTCGCGAACACTTTAACGTCGAATTAGATCGCCGTAGAACGCTTAAAGTTTTACGCGCAAAAGTTAGAGAATTACTAGGTAATTAATTATGACTACTATGAGAGAAGTTGTATCCGATAGCTTTGAAGAAATCGGAGTTAAAACCGCAGAAGTGCCTTTAACTGATGATGAATTACAGTCGGGTATCCGCCGCTGCAATGACATGCTTCTTGAGTGGGGTGATATCGGTATTATCGTTGGTTACAATGAGGTGCTGAATGGTGACGATGTTGTTAACGTAGAAAGAAACGCTATTGGTGCCGTTAAGTATAATTTAGCTATTAGGCTTGCCCCATCGTTTCAAAAAGTTGTTGGTAATGCTTTAGCTGCTTTAGCTAGCGGCACATTAGAGGTTTTAATGGCTTCAAATACAGATATTAGTAATATTGCTTACCCTGACACTTTGCCGCTAGGTTCAGGCAATGACTGTTCGAGTGGTGATACAGATCGCCGCTTCTTCCCTAACAATAAAACGGATAACTTCTAATGCCTCGCGTTCCATTACCAATACCATTAGGTTTTTATCAAAGCGAAAGCTTGCCGTTATCTTCTCAGCGCTGTATTAATTGGATACCTACAGTGCCAGAAGGTGAGGCTTTAAATAATCGCTCATTGATGCAACCAAGCGGCATAACAGAATTTGCAAATACTGGCCTTGGTGTTTGTCGTGGTGCCTGGGTAATGAAAAAGGTTCCTTATTTTGTCGTTGGCGACTCGTTAATCTCATTATCTGAAAGCGGAGTTGTAACAAATCACGGCACAATAAGCGGAGCGGTTAGGGTATCAATGGCTGATAACGGAACTAACTTGGTTATAGTTGTGCCTGGTGGTGACGCTTACGCATTTAATAACGAAACCGATACACTAACAAAAACAACAGATCCAGACTTTCAAACTTCAGACAGCGTTACTTTTTACCGTGGTTTTTTTGTATTTACTACAACTGACGGTAAACAATTATTTATATCAAACCTTAATGCTCCACTTACATTTGATGCCTTGGACTTTGGCAGTGCTGAAGGAGATCCAGACAGGATAGTTACACAGATTGTTGATCATGATGAATTATCAATAATAGGCTATAAAACAACTGAGGGTTTTCGTAGCATTGGCGGTGCTGATTTTCCTCTTCAAATAATCCCTGGCGCTTTTACTGAAAAAGGTGCTCACTCTAAATATGGCGTTGTGAAGTTTGATAACACATATTTGTTTATTGGTGGTGGTAAAAACGAATTAACAGGAATTTGGAGGCAGTCTTCAAGCTCTTCAGCCGTTAAAATATCAACCGATGCTATGGATAATGCAATACAAGACTTTACAGAGGATGAAATAGCAAACGCATTTGCTATGACTTTCTCTAAAAAAGGTCAATTTTTCGCAATATTTAGTTTTAACTCTTCGAGAATACCCGGTAAAACATTTGTTTATAATGGCACTGCTTCGGCTCTTGCTGGCTTCTCAGTTTGGTTTGAGTTTCAAAGCGGTGTAACTGATGCGCCGTGGCGAGTTAATGCCATAGTTAAGGCTTACGGTAAGTTATTATGTGGTGATGCTATTGACGGGCGAATAGGTCAGTTAGTAGATAAAGTTTACACTGAATATGATAACGCAGTATTAAGACAAGCAGCATCAAAACCAATGTCTCAAGATGGAATGAAGATATTTGCCGGTGAATTGGAAGCAGATTTTGAAGCTGGCGTTGGTTTAACAGTTGGTCAAGGCTCTAACCCCGTTGTAATGATGGATTTTTCAGACGATGGTGGTCGCACATTCTCAAGTCAATTCAAAAGATTTATCGGTAAAATTGGCGAGTATGGCCATGAAACGGTGTGGAATAGACAAGGGCGCTTTCCTAATGCTAGGACTATTCGATTTACTGTGACCGATCCAGTTAAAGCAAGCTTAATTAGAGTTGCGGCAACTCCTGAACCTGGTGCTCAGTAATGGCTAATAATTTAATAGTACCAAGAAGACGAGAAGACTTTTTTAAGCCTAACGGTGATCCGACACATAGGTTTATGGATTGGATCGAATTGGTGACTGGTCAGACAAATACTAGTTCTACTGATATTGAAAACACACAACAAGATGTAATAGCTTCATCTTCAAGGGTTAGCCGTAATGCAGCCAGAATAAATTCTATTGAATTAAAAGAATTTGAGATTGTAAATACAGCTATCGGAGTTACTGCCGAAGAATTTCAAGTAATAATATGTAAAAATACAACTCCTATAACTGTAACCTTAGATCCTAGCGCAATAAAAGACGATGAAGTACACATAAAAAGGCGTGGGGCTTCAATCAAGGTCATAGGCTCAATTGACGGATTCACCAATAAAACAATAAACGTGTTAAATTATTCAATGCACTTAATATTTGATGGCGTTGATTGGAGTGAGATATAAATGAGTAACAATGTATCTGAAAAACTACCAAGGACGGCGTTTGGCGAACTATTGGTCGCTGAAAACACACCTGTAATACAAATAGCTACGCAATACGGGCAACTTGGTAACACTGAGTCTTTTGTGATTGGCATAGGCTCAACAAGGGCTGAAAATGCGCTATTCTGTGCCAACACAGGCGCATCAGCAGCATCAGCGGGCGCTCTTACAACGAGGCGAGCATTATCCTATAGAGCAGGTCAAGGCGCAGCGGCAGAATTTACGGCTATGTATTCGGCAGGGGTTGCAGGTAGCTGGCAACGTGCTGGCTTACTAGGCGTTACTGACACGTTAGCTTTTGGTTATGAAGGGGATTCGTTTGGCATTACTTACAGGCTTAATGGCGTGTCAGAGGTGCAAACGCTACAGGTAACAACACCAGCGGCAGGTGGAGAAAATGCCACAGTCACAGTTGATGGTGTAGCCTATGTAGTACCGTTAACAGCAGGAACGGTTGAGCATAACGCCTTTGAAATAGCGCAGAGCTTAAACGATCAAGTTAGTATCTGGTCGTTTGATAGTGTTGATGATTCTGTTGTCGCTATTTCAGTGTTTTCCACACCAGCGGGTGCTTTTGCTTTTTCATCCGGCACTGCGGTAGCTAACTGGACACAAAACTCAGTAGGCAGTCACGGCACGGTAAACCACATCCCAGAAGCTGACTGGAGCGAATACCCTTTAGACTTTGATGTTAACCCAGACAAGCTAACGCCATTTAAGATTCAATATGAATATCTGGGCGGTGGAGGTATAGATTTTTGGATAGAGAACCCAGAAACAGCAGATTTTGAGTTAGCGCACAGACTAAAGCTAGCAGGAACACTAACAACACCATCACTACGAAATCCTACCTTCAAAATTGGATGGTCGGCACTAAATACAACTAACGCAACTGACCTAGAGGTTTGCGGAGCATCAGCGGCCGGATTCATCGAAGGAAAAAGGATTGCAACAACAGGCTCAAGAGCTTTTAGCTCAGAAACGCTTAGTGTTGGCTTAACGGCTACAAACATAATCACTGTTAAGGTTAGAACTGAGTTTGGTGGCATCCGTAACTTAGCTGAAATAGGCTTAGCTATTGTTGGCTTGTCTACAGACTCAAGCAAGCCAGTTGTGGGTGAGTTAATCAAAAACGCTGATTTTGGCGGCTCACTAACTTATTCTCATATTAACCAAAATGAATCAGTCGTGCTTGTAGCAACAGATAGCGTGGCGGTGACTGGAGGCGAGGTTATAGCGTCTGCTCCTCTAGGTACGATAAACTTAGAATCACTTGGTCAAACGCTAATACCTGGCGACACATTGACTATAGCCATGCGAGTAACACAAACGCCAGCATCCGCGATGGGCGCTAATATGATATGGATAGAGGATCAATAATGGCAACTACTCCACTAACACCAATAGTATCAGCGTTTGATTTAACGACAAGTTATCAACAGGTTTATTTAGTACCTTCAGACAAACTAGGTGCTGGCATTGACGCTGTTATTTTTAATAATTATTCCACTGGTAACATTCAATTTAGTGTAAGAATTATTCAGTCTGGTGCTTCTGGCATCTTGAATGAGATAATAACTGATAAAAATATTAGGGCTGAAGGTAACGATTTAGCACCAGCAATGATTGGTCAAGCACTACAAACAGGCGGTTCAATTGAAGTTAAGGCAAGCTCAAACAATGCGGTTAGCTTATCAATAACAGGAACTATTGTTGATTCTTAGCTATTTAAACCAAAATTTAGTATAATTGACCAATATTAATAAGGGCTAAGATGATAAGACTAGCAACAAAAGAAGATATTCCAGAAATGTTACGCATGGGCGAGTCATTTTTTGATGCTTCAGGTTATAGTGATCTAACTACATTTAACAAAAAAGACACTGAAAAACTATTTATTAAGTTGATTGATGAAGGTTGGCTTTTAACAGATGGCAAAAGCACTATTTTAGGCTTTGTTGTTTTCCCTATGTTTATGAATAATAGCACCGTTATTGCTCAGGAGTTGTTTTGGTGGGTAGATAAAGATGCCAGAAAAGAAGGTGTTGGAATTGAAATACTAAAAGAAACAGAGATATTGGCGAGAGAAAACGGCGCTACAGCAATGCTGATGTTATCAATATCTGAATTAAACGGTGATTCTGTGAATAAATTATACGAAAGGCTTGGGTATACTAAGCGAGAACAAACTTATATGAGGGTGTTGTAATGGCGATAGGTACAGCAGGGGCGATCATTGGCGGCGCTGTCATTGGTGGAGTAGCAAGTAGTAGCGCGGCAAGCAAACAAGCGAAAGCACAGTCAAAAGCTTCCGGGGCTGCCATTGCTGAACAGCGTAGACAGTTTGACATAACTCAACAAAATTTACAGCCATTCACTCAAACAGGTGCAGACGCTTTAAACCAACAGCGTATTTTGTTAGGTTTGGGCGCTTTACCTGAACAAGTACAACCAAACGCACAGTTGCAACAGGGTGTTGCTTTACAGGCTGGTTTGCGTGACGCTGAAAGTAGGTTACAAGGCACTAGAACTGGGATTATAGGCAGGGTGTTAGGTAAAGTGGCACAAGGACAACAAGGCGGCATTGATGCGCTACAAACTGAAGCAGATCAAGCTCAAGCGGCTGCTAATCAAAGTAATGTAGCACTAGGCACACCAGCAGAACAACAAGCGGCGGCATTTGCAGCATTTGGTGAATCACCTGGACAAAAATTTTTACGAGATAGAGCGCAAAAGAACTTATTAAGAAATACTGCGGCTATTGGTGGCTTAGGTGGTGGCAATGTTCGGTCTGCTTTAGTTGAGCAGGGTGTAGGTTTTGCACAACAAGACTTTCAAAATCAATTTGCCCGTTTAGGTCAGTTAGCCGGTCAAGGTCAAGCAGCGACAACAAATGTTGGTCAGTTTGGACAAGCTACTGCTGGTAATATTTCTAATTTATTACAAGCACAAGGTCAGGCTAGAGCTTCAGGCATTGCAGGACAAAACGCAGCTTTCCAACAAGGTTTAGGCGGTGTTCTAGGTGGTTTAGCTCAAGGCGGCGCATTTAGTCCACCACCACCAACAGGCGGCGGCAGCGTAATAAATCAAGGAACATTTAATCAAGGTGCTGGTGTTGATTTTAGTCAATTTGGGTTTTCAGATTCTAGACTTAAAAATAATAAAGTTCATAGAGGCACTGAGAACGGTTTTAATGTGTACTCTTGGGATTGGAACAAGGCAGCAAACAAACTAGGCTTATTTGGCTCAGGATTTGGCGCAATGGCTGACGAGGTTAAGGTTATCATGCCTGAAGCTATACGAGTTATTAAAGGGTTTATGCAAGTCGATTATAATATGATTGGAGTACAAAATGGCTAACGGAACAACATTAGACGCTTTAACTGCTGTCAATCGAGGGTTACAGTTTAGGCAGCAAGAGCAATTGCGCCCATTACAATTACAACAAGCTGAACTAGCTTTACAGCAACAGCAACAGCTTGCGCCTTTACAGTTTCAGCAACAACAACAGAATTTGGAAACTGGCGCATTAAACTTGCAAAATGTTCAATCACAAATTGATCAACGCACAGACCAACAAAGAAACTTGTCTTTGATTAATACTGCTTTGCGTGTTGATTCTGCTAGTGATGCTGAAATTATTCCTATTTTAGAGGCTCAGATACAAAATGTTGAGTCTAGAGGCGGTCAGGCCAATGAGTCTAGACTTGCGCTAGATTTAGCTAGAAAAGGTGATTTTGCCAGTGTTCGAAAAGGTGCTACAGATTTAATTAATATTGGAGTTAGGCAGGGTGATATATCAGCACCAGTCGGACAAGTTAAACCGACAGCCTCACAGTCAGACTTTCAAACATTTAAGCAGTTAACAGCCAGAGCAAATAAAACACAAGATCCTATTGATATTCAGCTTGCTCAGCAGTTTGGTCGTCAATCAGGTTTTGACAGAGAAACGGCAGAAGAATTAGCGGCTATTGATGTATTAAAGGTATCAAAAACAGAACAAGTTAAGAAAGCCGCCACAGCATCTAAAGAGGCTTTTGACAGCTTAAAAGGTGTAAGGCGCACAATCGCAAACATTGATGATGCCATTAAGACTTTAGATAAGGGCGCGGAAACTGGTCCAGTAATATCTAAATTACCAAGCTTTAGACAAGCAGCAATTGAACTTGATAACATTAAAGGCCGTATGGGTTTAGACGTTGTTGGAGCTACTACATTTGGGGCATTATCAGAAAGCGAGTTAGCATTTGCTTTGAATACCGCATTGCCTGATAGTTTAGAGCCTGAAGCTTTAAAAAGCTGGTTAGTTAGAAAGAAAGACTCGCAAACAAAACTATCTAACGAGCTTAGAAAAGCTGCATCATTCTTGGGTACTCCAGGAAATACGATTGCAGACTTTATCGCGCAACAAGAAAAAGAGAATCCTGATGTTTCAAATTTATCTGATGATGAGTTATTTAAATAATGGCTAATACACAGCAGAAATGGCAAGAGATAGCTAACAGAGGGTTACAAGCTAATTTTGACCCTCAAACACGACTAAAGTTTGATGAAGCGGTAAACCGTGGACTTATAACTATGCCTGAACAGCAAGGGGTTCAAAATGACATTGATACCGGCGTTAATAATATTGCTGCTTTGCCTAGTGATAGTGTACAACCTGTAATTCAACAGGATTTTGTGCCAACTGATGAAGCACTAGCAGCAACCGAGCAACCAGCAGCGCAGTCAACTGTAGGTGATGAAGTGTTAGGCGGTTTAGATGTTGCAAAAACTGTTGTGAGTTCTGCTGTTGCAGAGCCTGTCGCTGGGTTAGCTGGTTTAATTAGTTCGCCTTTTGTTAGTCAAGATCAAGCAGTTAAAAATATAGAGTCTGTTAGAGAGTTTATTACTTTAGAACCATCAACACAGGAAGGTCAAAGAAACCTTAAAGTTGTTGGTGAGTTAGTTAATAAAGGAGTTGATCTTGCAAATATACCAGCTTCTGGTTTGGTTGGTATTGGTGAGGTTTTAACGGGTCAAGGTTTAGAGCAAGCAGCGCAAAGCGTTAGAGATGTGCAACAAAAAGGTTTTTCAACTGTTCTTGGTCAAAGAGTGCTAGAAGAAACAGGAAGCCCTGAGCTTGCGACAATAGCACATTCTTTACCTACTGCCGCACTTGAAGCAATTGGAGTTAGAGGTTTAAAGTCTGCTCAATTTAAAGGTGAAAAGCTATCTGGTAATGTTGCGAAAGCAATCCAACAGGCAGCGCCAGATTTACAAACAATAAACAAAGCTAAAAATGCAGCGTATGATCAACTAGACAATTTTGGTGTAAAAGTTAAATCAGAAGTGTTTGACAAGTTCGCTGATAGAGTTAACGCCAGATTGATTAAAGAAGGTGCTGATCCAACATTAACACCTAAATCAACAGCAGCACTTAGACGCATTGTTGAGGCTAAAGGTTCAGCTAAATCATTATCTGAATTAGACACGCTTAGAAAAATAGCCAAAGGCGCAGCAAATGACATTGATAAAACAGATGCTAGATTAGGAAATATTATTATTGCTGAGCTTGATTCTAGTATTGATAAACTATCCTCACAAATTGGCGGTAAGTTTAAAGAGGCTAGAGGTCTTGCACAAAGGGCGTTTAAATCTCAAGATGTTGCTGACATGATAGAAAACGCAAGCCATACAGCAAGCGGTTTAGAAAATGGTTTAAGAATTGAAGCAAGAAAGATCCTTAAAAATAAAAAGCGCAGAAAAGGCTTTACTTCTGAAGAGTTGAAAGCACTAAGAAAAATAGAGCAAGGAACTACAACAGCTAACGTTGCTAAGTTTCTTGGTAAGTTTGGCATTTCAGAAGGGCAAGCAACAAGTATGCTAGGTGCTTCTATTGGTATTGGTGGCGGTGGCGCTATCGGTTCAGCGTTTGGCCCTGCCGGTGCTGCTGTTGGTGCGCTTGCTGTCCCTGCAATTGGTCAGATAGCCAAGAAAACAGCGCAAAGACTTACATTAAACAATACTAAGTTTGCAGATGATATAATTAGAGCCGGTAAAAATTCAAAAGAAATCACTAAGGCTTATTTGAAAAATACGCCTATAGCAGAAAGAAGCGTTTCAGATTTAACAGATTTACTTTTAGATCCAAGCTTAACTGGCGGTGATGTTAAATCACTTATTAAAGTTAATTCTCCAAACAATAAACTGATACAAGATGCTATATTTTTTGTTGGTGAGATAAAAAGAAGATCACAACAAGCCGGTTCAGCCGCATTAATAACTCAACCAGATTTAAACAAGGAAAATAACTAATGGCTTCAAGATTCATAGCACCTTTTTACGATGTAGGATCGGGCATAACGCCATCTAGCGGAGCTCAATTAT
>Ga0255055_10003358_pt1 | contig 10841 bp, 10 predicted proteins | sample JV7_2_27_MG_FD_188633 | JGI IMG/M metagenome (GOLD analysis project Ga0255055, IMG submission 188633) | Seawater microbial communities from Jervis Inlet, British Columbia, Canada - JV7_2_27 | ecosystem: Environmental > Aquatic > Marine > Inlet | place: Canada: British Columbia | collected... | reverse complement strand
TGAAGTATCGCGGACCGACCTGGGCGAGGCCTGCATCGGTCCTCCAGACTGCGGCACAGGGCATGCCTATGATGACTATGCGCTGTCCATATCTGATATGCTCTGTGGTGATCGGATTCCCTGTTTCACGGTCGAGAGATGTGATAAGGTCTGGAACCATGGCCAGCAGTTTATCGTCGCGATAAGCCACAAGGTACTCATTCTGGAATTCCAGTACTGCAGAAGATCCTCTGTACGCATCGATGCCGTCAAGTACTGCTTTTCCGCGAACGAAACCAGTGGTCAAATCTCTCTGTATATCGGTGACCTTACCCTCGAAAAGCCTGAAGCCATCTGTCAGTTCCAGAATGGAGTCAACAGCACTGATCTTTCTCTCGTTGGACTCCAGAATACGCCTGCCGATTTCCATGGCAAGCGATATGGTACCCCTTACAGCATGCCTCTTCAGAGTTTTACCATCCATAACGTAGAGCCCGATGATGGAGCTCAGGCCCCACGCCACAGTGACTGCCCGTGAAAGGGTCTCTATCCATGCATTGTTGATGGATTCGATTACCACTTTGTTTCCCTTCTCATCGCAGCACACCATGGGAGATGCATCAACTCCCCCGATGCTGAAGGTTACCATGGGTATTTCAGGGAAGGCCCTGCCCATTCCATCACAGTCTATGAGCGGCAGGCCGAGACGCCCTGCCGTGTATACGGGGATGCATGAGTTGATTCCACCCGCCTCAATGGAAATGATGCCAAACACCTCCTGCTCGAAGAAAGAGGCGACAGCCTTGAGCGCCTTTTCGGGCTCCTGCCCGTTGGGGAGCTTTTCGACCATGACTGCGGGAGCACCCATCATTGCCGACGGGATGATGAGTTTATCATCAGGCACATCATCCACCTCTACAAGTGGGATATCACCCTTTTCCTTTATGGCCTGCTGCGCCATGAGTTTGCCCAGATAGGGGTCTCCCCCTCCTCCTGAACCCAGTACTGCGGCACCTATGGCTAGATACTCGATATCCTTCATGCCAAGATACTTCAAAACATCCCTCCAAAAGTTTGTCGCGACTTGCAGCACATACACTGCATCATAAGATCGCTTATTAACTATTCACCTTATGGTATCATCCTATTATTTTCAAGGGAATTAATAGTTTATATTGTAAACCTGATTCATTGAGGGAGGGTGTCAATGGAACTGAAAAAAGCCCTGCTTGATAGAAGAAGCGTCCGGCAGTTTGAGGAGAGAGATGTTGAGAAGGAACTTCTCCAGGAACTGCTTGTTGCAGGCATATGGTCGCCTACGGCCGGCAATATTCAGCCGTGGGTATTTTTCTGTATCACGGAAAGGGTGCGTATACACAGGATACAGGTGGTTTCACCAGGCATGCTCGGGAACCCGCAGGCCCTCATATGTGTGTGCTCTGATCAGAACCGGGCATTCGAAAAGGCCGGCCAGGGCGGTAAAATCCTGGCGCTCATGGACTGTGCCATGGCTGCACAGAATATCATGCTCAGGGCCCATGATCTGGGCCTGGCAACCTGTGTCATCCGCTCTTTTAATCAGACGGCGGTGCGTGAACTGCTGGAAGCTCCAGGGCATATAGTGCCCGAACTTCTCATAAACATCGGATACACCGTCAAACAGCCTTCGAAACCTTCTCGTAACATGGAGTTGGTTCATTGGGAATACTACAGGGAGGACATCAATGGGTAAGGAAGAACTATACAACAGGCTCTTCGAATTGGTTGGGTACATGCTCACATCCGCACGAGGTCTCATCGATGAACCGCAGTTGTACGGCCCCTTTCGTCTGATAGATGGTGTCTCGCGTCTCTGCGGTTTCCTGGATGAAAAGACAGGGTACGGCGACTTCTTCATCAACTTGAAAGAGAAGATTGATGAGGGCAAGTTCCTCGTTATGACCGATACGGATGCCTTTGTGAAGCTTCTCGATGATGCTGTTTTGGATTACACAGAGAAGATGAAGGAGGAAAACACCACCTAGGGCTCCACCTCGAAATGGTAATACTCAAAGGCATTGATCACCCTGGTCCCGTTCACAGTGGTTTCCCTGTCTTCCTTTCTGCGCACCTCATGATTATGGCCGTGTACGAGGACCTTGGGCCTTAATTCGTCGATGATGGTGCGGAAGGCCTGGAATCCACGATGACAGACATCTTGCAGGTCATGTATTCCCTCGGGCGGTGCATGGGTGACGAGTAAGTCCAGGCCTCCCATCCTCCTTGCTTTCCGCATGAGCTTTCGACTCCTCTGCAGCATCTGCCGCTCTGTATACTGCAGGTCCTTTCCATTGTACCAGAATGAACCTCCCAACCCACCGATGACGGCTCCCTGTACCCTGACGACAATGTCATCTATGGAATCGCATCCCTCGGGCGGATTTTTCAGGTAAGCTTCGTCGTGATTTCCCGGTACATAGAGCAGAGGTTTGGAAATTACGGTGACGAGGAATGAGAGATATCTTGAATCTATATCACCGCATGAAATGACCAGGTCGATGTCCCGCCAGCGCTCCCGATCAAAGTAATCGTAAAGCGCCCTGTGCCTTCTGTCTGAAACCGCAAGTATGTGCACTGGAATTCCTCTATGGTATACGATAGGAACCTTGCATGTACCTGTCCACCCTTAGATTCTCCTCATTCTGTGCATGAAAACATGTGTGAGCAGTCTGTACACCTGACCTCTGAATCTTCGTCGAAAGGGCAACCCATGGGCGAAGAGAAATCCTGAAATAATGGTATCGTAATCAGTATGCTCCGGTATTCCACCCATGAAGTTTAGATAAAACTCACCTACGAGTATATATATATCTCCTGTTCTCAAATTACTGTAGTGTGCAGGCAACATAGACTTTTCAATCTTCATACACCGAGGCAAAAACAACTGAGAGTACCAGCTCTTCCCGTGTAGAGACGGTCCCCCGGTTTCCCTGTAACCCTCCGCCTCCCTGCGAAGGAATCCAAACCCATTTTCAAAGGAAAGTGCGATAGTTCGTATGCCTGTCTCCTGTTCAAAGCGCCGCCTGTACAAAGCTCCGGCTATCTCGATGAAGTTTTTACGGTTGATATACTCGGTAACGTTGGCATCGATGTATGCAATACCCATCTGAATTGCGGCTGAGACTCTCCTGTTTCCGTCAACCACGTAGTACTCGCCCCTGTAGAGGTAGAGGTCCACAGGCGGGAAAAAGGCATTTTTCTGAAACGCCTCGACTATTCTATGCCTGCGGCTCCTTTCGTGTAGATCCCGTCTTCTCGTGTATCGAAAATGGTCGTCCAGTTCACCACACTTGTCAACTGTTCCGGTGATGGCCTTAACCTCAACCACACGAAGACCAGCATCCATGACAGTAAAGGACTCGCCCTTCTCCAGTTCCTCTTCAAAACACTTGACCTTGCCTCTCAATGTAAGATTTTCTCCAGCTCCTCTTCAATATCTGCTGCATGTCCCATCTCTTCACCAAGGAGTGTTTGAAAGAGTTGCTTCAGGTCATCACTTCGAGCAAGCTTCATCATCTTTCGATAGAAACGACAGGCGCACCGTTCCTTGTGCAGGGCTTTGTTAAGTATTGTTTCTCTAGAATCCTCTGCTGATATAACTGGCCATTCCTCACACAGGGCATCCAGTTCCTCGGACGGCAATTGCCCTATCTCAAGCTGCTTCCTTCTGTTTGGATCAGCTCCCTTCACACTGATTCTGCGCTGCATCTCTTCGAGCATAATTCGGTGATGCAGCTCCTGGCCAGAAAGTCTCTTTATGAGATCGAAAATGTCTTTAAAAATGGCCTGCCCAAGCAGATACTCATAAAACCTGTATGATCGTTCCTCAAAGACAATAGCCTTTTCGAGAACAATCCTCATAAACAGTGTGCGAAGGGGTTTTACCATGAATACCATTTTCTCCGGCAGCCCACAGAGGTATTACAGGAAAATGGGACAGGTTTTACACGTGAGACTCCTGTGGAAGGATCTGGGGGATAATGATCCACTGCAGCGACCAGATACGCGACTCATCCCGAAACAGACAAACCACGCCGCCGTTTCGGAAATCAACACATTTTTTACTTTCGTCCTGGCACACGAGCAGTGCGGTGAGACGCTTGAGATGGGGGAGATGACCTACAATCATCACATTCTCCTGAATATCGGCCAACCGTTCGACCCATCCCCAGGGAAGTGATGCAGGGTTGAGCTCCTTAGCCACTTCCACCTTTTCCCGTAGATGAAGCTCTCGTGCCATGATCACGGCTGTCTGCTCTGCCCTGAGCTTTCCGCTGTGGTAAACCCTCTGAATCGATATACCCACAGCTGCTGCAAGATGAGACGCCACCTTCCTGACCTCAGCTCGCCCTACCTGATTTAGGGGTCTCTCTGGATCGGCTTCCTTGGAAACAGCTTCTCCATGCTGTACGAGATAGAGATACATTGCCTTTCCCCACACCTGTTGCTTTGATGACAGCCTGTTCTATGCAATACGGGCAGACATAGTGTTCCGACAATGATGTGCTTCTCTTCTCTATTGTAGTTGAGAATAAGCCCGTGCACAAGTGTAATCTAGATGCCCTTGTTATCAAAGCGTACGGATCGGGTGTCCTGTTCATACCCGGTCAGTTCTGTGAGCATTCCGTACAGCTCGGGACGGCGTGTTCGAATCCAGCGTTGCCCCGTGTTCTCCTTGAGCAGTGACAGGTCAAGATCGGCAACAACCATAACATCATCCGCCTTCCAGGTTTCTGCAAGAATTCTGCCGTAGGGATCGATGATCATCGCATTCCCTGTACGTATCTCGTCATCGTCTACTCCCACACCATTGCTGAAGAGCAGGAACAGACCGTTGTCGTGTGCACGAGTGGGGAGCCAGCGCAGCAGCCACTCCCTCCCCTTGGGTCCCCTGAACTCCTCTTCGATGGCAACGGGGTTCTTGTGACGGTTTTCCCACAGAGAACGCTCTACCAGCCCCATGGTGTGAGTGTTCTTTGAGGTGCAGCCTCCCGTTTGATGCGGGGCCATAAGTATCTGCGCTCCCTGCAATGCCGTGATACGAACGTTCTCCCCGATGTTGCAGTCATAGCAGATCAGTACACCGACCGTGAGCCCGAATGGTGCATCGAAAACAGTGTACTCAGTTCCGGAGCTCAGATGCTCGCTAATGAAACAGTGCAGCTTTCTATGCCGATATGCCCTGCCGTCAGGAAGAGCGATCACATATGTGTTAAACAATTTCCCCGAGCTTGCGATCTCTACAAATCCGGCACCGATAACTATCCCGCTTTCCTGCGCACGCTTTTTCAGGGCTTTAGTGGAAGGTCCGTCAAATACCGGCTCTGCCAGATCGACCAGCTCTTTCTTCGTCAGCTTCCTGAGAAACCAGTAGCCTGTTATACAGCACTCAGGAAAAAGTATGAGCTGCACCTTCTGCTTTACCGCCTCGTCGAGGAAGCGGTCGATTTTCCCCATGTTAGCTTTTTTCTTGCCGTCAGCATGCTCGAACTGCACAGTAGCGGCCCGAACTGTTTTTGCCATCCTGGTCCTCCCTTTCGCTTTATATACATAAAGAGGCAGCACCTGAAGTGCTGCCTCTTTTTACTGCCCTATGGTCACTAGCCACAATGCATCCACTATTTTTTATCGGGTATTTATGAAATTTTTTAAGGGTTTCTTTCACTTTATTTTCCCAGCAAACGCAAAGTGCAGCTGAACAGAGGTGGATATCCCAAGTCTTGATTCAACAGGCTAAGTCATGCTGCGAGGATCGAGCACCTCACCCAACCTTTCCTCAGGCAGTATACCCCGCAGGGTAGCAACCTCCCTGATTGTTTTACCAGACTCATAGGCCTCCTTGGCAATGTTGCTCGCTGCATCATAGCCAATAATGGGACTCAATGAGGTGCACAGTGCAAGACTCTGCTCTATCATTGCCTCTATTCTCTGTCTGTCAGCCTCCAGGTCGTGAATGCATCGCAGTGCGAAGTTCCGCACCCCGCCCGCGAGAATGTCAATGGACTGGAGCATGTTATGTGCCATCACTGGCATCATGACATTGAGTTCGAAGTTGCCTGAAAGACCGCAGAGTGCTATGGTCGCATCATTCCCAATAACCTGGGCGGCAACCTGACAGAGAGACTCGGCAATAACTGGATTCACCTTTCCGGGCATGATCGATGAACCGGGCTGCACCGCAGGTAGAATGAGTTCGCCGATTCCGCAGCGGGGACCTGAACCAAGCCATCGTATGTCGTTGGAAATCTTCATCATACTCACCGCAACTGTTTTGAGTACCCCGCTGGCCTCTACCACAGCATCCTTTGCCCCCTGCGCCTCAAAGTGGTTTGACGCCTCTCTGAATTGCAGGGATGTTTCTCTGTTCAATTCCTCGATGAGCCGGCCTGCGAATTCCGGATGTGTGTTTATGCCCGTACCAACAGCGGTACCGCCGATTGCCAGTTCAGAGAGACTTTCCTCGGTTGACCGTACACGACGTATACTCTGTTCCACCATACTCATGTAGCCGCTGAACTCCTGCCCCAGTCGCAGGGGTGTGGCATCCTGAAGATGGGTGCGGCCGACCTTGACGATTTCATCAAACTGTCCAGCCTTGATCTGAAGCTCATCCCGAAGAACTTCCAGTGCAGGCACAAAATCCTCAAGTATGCTCCTCAGTGCTGCAATGTGTATACAGCTTGGTATGACGTCATTGCTCGACTGTCCCATATTTACATGATCGTTTGGGTGGACGGGTTTTCTGCTGCCAACCTCTCCACCGAGCAGCTCGTTTGAACGGCTTGCAATGACTTCATTGGCATTCATATTTGTTGAGGTGCCCGAACCAGTCTGAAATATGTCAACAACAAATTGATCGTCAAAGCGGCCTACCATGACCTCGCGTGCAGCCCTTTCTATGGTCTCCCCGATACTACTGTCAAGCAGTCCCAGGCCCACGTTTGCCCGTGCAGCAGCCATCTTCAGCATACCGAGGGTTTCTATGAAGCTTCTGCTCCATCGAATGGTGCTGATGGGAAAGTTTTCCACGGCCCGTTGTGTCTGAGCCCCCCAGTATGCCCCTTTGGGAACCTTCATCTCACCCATGGAATCTGATTCTATTCTAAATGTCTGATCGGCCATTGAGATTGCCCCTCCTGTGGTAAAGGATATGCTCTTCTCTTTCTATGATACAGAACAGTGGAGGATTAAGCAACAGGGAGGGGCCGGAGAAGTCCTTGAAATAGTGAGAAGGGCTCACTACAATGGGGGACACCATGAAAGAGGACAGCCAGAACATTCACCAGCGCATTCAGTCCTTCGCAGCTGATTATTTTTCCTTTCTTGCCCGTACATTTCCTGTCATGTGCGCAAGCGATGAGTTTCATTTTATGCCGCGTGCAGAAGAGGCGTGCAGATTCTATGGCTATCTGGACAGCATGGGAAAGACATCGATACAGGACTGCACGAACAGGCTGAAAGCCTACAGAAGAGACCTCGATCATATGCTTGAAGACCCGGTTTTTCGGAGCATCGATCAGGGCAAAGTGTGCCAGACTATTCTGGAGGATTACATAGATCTCTATCTCCTGAAATCGAGCTTGTCGGCCATGTTCATCGAGTTTGAGTATAAGAGGTCATGGGAACACGACCCCCTCCTCTATCTTAAAATCGGCTTTATCGGTATAGACCATGCACTGGGAAAACCCGCTTCCTCCAACCGGGAGCAGGTGGACAGGGCTCGAAACCGGCTTGAATCAGTGCCATCTCTCCTGAAGAATGCTCAGAGAAACCTCGGCGTGGTGCCGGATCTCTATCACCGAAGCGCCCAGCAAATGGGTGAGGATTGCAGCGCGTATCTGGACGAAATTGCTGCAGCCTTTTCTGAACAGGAGGGTCTCATCAAAGCAGTAGCACAAAGCGCCCAGGCGCTCGTTACATTCCGTGAATATCTTGAGAACAAACATCCCAGCTCAGAGAATCTCGCTGCCCCTGAAGTGTATCTCGAAAAAACACTTCGGGATCATTTCCAGGTCAGTATCGACATCCCCGAAATTATGGACATTGCCCGGACTCAGTGGGATGAGAACCTGCGCCTACTGGAGGAAATAGGAAGCCAGGCCGGCCGGGGCAAAGGTTGGCTCGAGCAGTACAGCTCAATCAGTCCCGGTGAGCTCCACAACATGGAAACCCTTGAGCTGTACAAGAGCGAAAACAGAAGGCTTCGTGAGCATTTCGCTTCTCAGTGGTCGGGAGGGGTCGAGGTAGAGGCACCACTTCGTATTCTTCAGACGCCGCGCTACCTTCGTTCCATACGCGGATCAGCCTCTTTCAGTGCAGCATTCAGCGGTGATCCGCGCGAGGAGAGTCTTTTCTACATCACCACTGTTCTGTCAGATGCAGCAGACAGCAGAAGGCTTCATGACCGCCTTCACAGAGAGTACCTCTTTCTTACGGCACATGAGACTTTTCCAGGCCATCATTATCTCGATTCAACCCGGAGGAGCATCTCAAATCCTATGAGGCGGCAAATCGAGTCGCCCCTGTTTTATGAAGGATGGGCAACCTATGCTGAATCGCTGCTTCTCGAGACGGGCTATGTCAAAGATACACTCGAGAAGCTCGTGTTTCATAAAAGAAATCTTTGGCGTGCCGCCCGCTGTCTCGTGGACGTTGGGCTGACCGCGGGATTGATGGGCATGGAGGAATCACAGCGACTGCTCGTATCATCGGGTTTCAGAGAAGGTGAAGCGGCATCTCAGTTAAAACGGTTTCGCCTGAATCCAGGCTATCAGCTCTGCTACAGCCTGGGGTTACATGAGATATTGAAACTGAGAGGGAGTTGTGGTACACTGCTCGGGAATGATCGTTTTCATCAGCTGCTTTTGGGCGGGGGTGAGCTTCCCTTCTCCCTCATCGAGTTAAGATTGAAGAATCTCGCATGAAAGTACAGTACAGAAGAGGGGCCTGACCTTCACAGGAGAATATAACGTGTATGATTTCCTTGGATACCACTCCGAGTGGAATTTGGGAAGCCCCGGGGGGTGGGACTATCAACGCATAACACAGCTCATCGGGAAAGCCGTCTGGGAAGAGCTGAACCGCGTAAGGCCTATCAGTGTATCACTCGATTTCGACCACCCGAAGCTCTATCCGATTCGAGGCTTCCTCAGCATGATTCAAGGGGCGCATCATCGACGCGAAGAGTACGACCGCAATCTCATCGCTGTGGTAGCCGAGGAAGAGACGCTTGAGAGTGTGACCGAAAACAGGAATCTCGCCCAGTGGCTGAACAACTTGATGGGGCTCAGGGGAGAGCTCATGGCGCCTCAGGAACTGGAACTCTCCCATGGAGAGGTGTGTTGGAAAGGCGAAAAGGTCTCCATTCTCTTCGTGGATTTCAACACCGATGTGCTCCTCAAGCTTCACAGGGAGTATGGACTCAAAGCTCTGCTCCAGGCGGTCCGAGAGAACAGGGTCATTAACCCGCGGGGAACGGAACCCATCAATGTAAAGAGCACCTTTGAAATAATAACAGGCCCTCTGGGGTCGCAGTTTCACGATGAGATCAGAGACCGCACACCCTGGACCAGACAGTTCTATCCCAGGAGCACTGAGGACCAGAAGGGAGAGTTGATTCCTGACCTCATTGAGTGGACGCGTAGCAATTGGGAACAGCTCGTTCTCAAACCAGAGCGCGGTTACTCGGGCAAGGGAGTCATGGTTGGCGGTGTATTCAAGAGTGGAGATGAGGCGATTGACCTTGCGCTTCGGGCTGGTGATTACATAGTTCAGGAAAAGATCCCCCTCGAGCTCTGGGCGGAGTATATGCCCACCCTCGACACTGAAGCGGAAAGCATTGAGCTTCGCAGTTATCAAACAGACTTTCGCTGCCTCGTCGGATCGGACGGGCTTATGGGCTTTCTTGGCCGATACGGTGGTGTACCGACCAATGTGGGAAGCGGGGGAGGCGTGCAGCCCCTAGCCGTGCTGCACGGCGACATGAACCCTGGCGAAGCGATTGGGCGGATCAACGATTGGGTCATGGCCATGTCTCCCGCGCAGGTACTGCCCATTGTGGAACTTCAGAAGAAATTGGCCATGCAGCACAGCTTCACCTACATACTCGGTCCGATCAAGATTGCACTTCGACCCAGGGTGCTCACCGAAAGACAGATTTCTGCTCTGAACAGCTACTGTTCCGCACTCTGGCAGGACTGCATGCTGCTCGAACGCATGTGGCGCTCAGGTCAGCTGGATAATCTCATACACATAGAGGATGAGGAGCTCGAGATTGCCAGGGCTCAGCCCTGGGAGGGCGGACCGGCGATTATCGCCTCGGACGGCCTGTTCAATTTTGTATCTTAGACGACGAAGGGCAACGAGGGCACAGGGACATCGAAATGAGTATAGAGGTTGAACCTCAATGGTGGAAGACCCTTTTCGATGACATCTACCTCATAACCGATGCTCGTTCGGTCTGCGATCAGGAAATCACCGCTGTCGAAACAGAACTGGTCTGCGGGCTGCTCGACCTCAAGCCCGTTCATCGTGTGCTCGACCTCTGCGGCGGGCACGGCCGCCACAGCATGGAGCTGTACAGACGGGGCATCATCAACTGCACCCTCGTCGATTATTCATCCTTCCTTGTGGGCCGCGCGAAAGAGGAGGCTCAGAAACAGAATTTTGCGCTTCACTGCGTAAGGGCTGATGCGCGAGATACAGGGCTTCCCTCCGATACATTCGATGCAGTGATTATCATGGGGAACTCTATGGGATATGGAGAGCATGCAGAATGGGACCTGCACATCCTGCAGGAAGCACGGCGTCTGCTCTGCAAAGGC
>Ga0255055_10003357_pt1 | contig 10842 bp, 10 predicted proteins | sample JV7_2_27_MG_FD_188633 | JGI IMG/M metagenome (GOLD analysis project Ga0255055, IMG submission 188633) | Seawater microbial communities from Jervis Inlet, British Columbia, Canada - JV7_2_27 | ecosystem: Environmental > Aquatic > Marine > Inlet | place: Canada: British Columbia | collected... | reverse complement strand
GGGGAAAAGAAAGCTAAGAAGGTTTTTCAAAAATTCACGGCCGGATGTAACATCATTGACGAAGAGCTGCAGATGAAAAAGGCGGACAGTACACCGGTGTGGATAAGCATGACGGTTAATGCCGTCCTTGACACCGAAGGCCGATTCAAGGAAAGCCGTTCCATGGTCGTTGATATTACCGAGCGAAAAAAGTCGGAGGCGATATTACAGGAAGAAAGGCAAAGGGCACAGAACTATTTTAATATCGCCGGCACCATGCTGCTTGCACTCGATACTGATGGAAACGTTACTCTCATAAATAAAAAAGGGTGTGAAATCCTTGAGTATGATGAAAAGGATATTTTAGGTAAAAACTGGTTTAAACATTTTTTACCCGTGCCTATGAGAAGAAAAGTTCACTCGATTTTTCAGCAAATAATGAACGGGCATATATATAAATTCCAGCATGTAAACGATCATTCCGTAGTTTCTCAAAGCGGCAAAGAAAAGTATATCTCCTGGCATAACTCTCTGATAATGGATGAACACGGTCAAATTCTGGGCACGATGAGTTCCGGGGAAGATGTCACCGAACGCAGAACAGCCGAGGTCGCTCTACGCCAATCAGAAGAGAGGTTCTCCAAAGCTTTTAATGCCAGTCCCGACATGGTTATTATCACCAATCTCGAAGACGGTAAATATATCGAGGTTAACGACAGTTTCGTGAATATTACCGGCTACCAGCGTGAAGAATTAATTGGTCATACCGTCGACGATTTTAACCTGTGGACAAATCCTGAAGACGCTGAGAAAATGATGCGACTCATTGATCGAGACGGGCAATTTCGAAATGAGGAATTTAATATCCGCACGAGGTCCGGAGAAATACGCATCTGGTTATGCTCGGCGGAGAAAATAAAAATAGGTGCGGATACCTGTATGATTGCCGTCTCAACGGATATTACCGAGAGGAAACAGTCGGAGGAACTAATCAGGTCCATTTCGCATAGTTCGCCGCTGGGTATTTTCATCGTACAGGATGAAAAATTTAAATATACTAATCCGCAATTACAGAAACTTACCGGATACAGCGAAAAGGAACTAATAGATAAGAGGTTCCTCGATATCGTCGCTATCGAGGATATCGATGTAGTCAAGTCCAGCACAATCTTCACATTACAGGAGGAGAGCCCCTACCCCTGTGAATACCGTATTCTAAACAAAAACGGACAGATAAAATGGGTGCTCCAGACAGTTTCACCGATTCACTTCGAAGGCCGGGCCGCTATTCTGGGAAATCTTATGGATATAACCGAACGCAAGTATCTTGAGAGGAAAGTAATCGAATACGAAGAACTGAACAAAATGAAGACCGACCTTTTGGCGACCGTATCTCACGAGTTGCGTACCCCGCTGGCGACCATCAAAGGATACGCCACCATGATGCTTGATTACTTCGCAAGGTTAAATACCAACGAAAAACAGGAGTACCTGAAATCCATAGACCATTCAACCGACAGGTTAGCGTTACTTGTCGATAATTTGTTAGATACATCTCGAATGGAGGCTGGACTGCTCAAATTAGAAAAGCATCCAACGAGTATTATCAAGCTTTTAGATACAGCTACAACCGAGGCCAGAGTCAGGGCCACCCGACATTATATAGTTACACGATTGAAAAGGGACTTACCAAGGGTAAACCTTGACTCCAAGCGTATACGGCAGGTTCTGGACAATCTGATTAATAATGCTGTAAAGTATTCTCCACAGGGAACAGAGGTTACGATATCGGTGAAGAAAGAAGGGAATGAGGTCCTGGTAAGTGTCACCGACCACGGCACCGGGATACCATCTGAAGAACTCACCAACATCTTTGACCGGATGTACCGGATAGAAGAAAGGCTGTATTCAGGTGTTGACGGACTGGGACTGGGATTGTATATTTGCAGGAGGTTGGTTGAAGCACACGGTGGCCGCATCTGGGTGGAAAGCGAATTAGGCAAAGGAAGCACGGTCATTTTTACATTGCCGATAGACAACTCAAGAAAAATAGTAAAAAAATTATAGAAAGTAATTAAATAGCGCGGTAGCAATAGCTGAGGACAATTATATGTGTAAACCGGAAAGAGAGGTACCATGGTGTCCTCAAAAAAGACTTTAATACTGGTTGTTGATGATATCCGTATGTTACGCATGATGAAACGCATGCTGGAACTGGAGAATTTCCAGACGATAACAGCCAACAACGGAGAGGCCGCTCTAATAGTGTTCGAGAAAGAAAACCCGGACCTCGTGCTACTTGATATCATGATGCCTGATATGAATGGATATACGGTTTGCCAGCATATCCGAGAGTTTTCCGAGGTCCCCATCATCATGGTCACTGCCATGGGTGACGATAAGCAAAAGGTCGAAGGCCTGGATATCGGGGCTGACGACTATGTTACCAAGCCCTTCTCTGCCAGCGAGTTAGCGGCGCGTGTCAGAGCGATACTGCGTCGCAGCGGTTCTCAGGAAAGACAAGCTAACTCCCTCTTCCGTTATAAAGACCTCGTTATTGATTACACGTCCAACAGAGTTTCGGTACAAGACCAGGAACTAATTCTGACTTCTACAGAATACAGACTATTATCCTACATATCCCAGAACGCCGGCCGTGTCGTAACACCCGATCAGCTTCTGAATAAAGTATGGGGAGAAGCTTATCTGGGAGCACCACATCTCCTTCAGGTTAATATTGCCCGACTGAGGAAGAAACTGGGTGATGACGCCCGGAATCCTATCTATATCCTCACCAGGCCAGGCATCGGGTATATTATGTCAAAACCGTCATAACTATCCCGACATAATACAACAGAGAAGTTTTAGTACTTCGAGAGCCTTCCGTCACCCGGAAGGCTCTCCTTTTATGTATTCAACAATTCTAGCCTAGATACATGCCTGATGGATATACCGTGATGAATTTGTGAGCCTGCGTGCTCTATTTTTGATATCAATGTGAGTTAGTTTGATTAAGGTTAGCAGTGAGATGGAGCTAAAGATGGAAATAATCCTGATTTGGAATAATGCCCGGTCTTTTAAACAACACGCTGCAGATATGAAACAGTTCAGCCATGAACATAAAAACAGTCCCGCCAATGAGTTATATATGCTTAAGGACATGCCGCTTCCGGGTCACTTTCAACCTTTTAAAACCCAGGGCGGTGGTAAAATCCTAATCAGCCCCAAGCGTAAGTCTACTCTTGTTCCAATCTGGAAAGTAGAACTCCCCAAAGGCGTACAAAACTAGAATTCTACTCTCCTGAATTAGTATATTAAGAGGAAGAATCTTGTCAGTTATAAACACCCGCCAGCGTATCCTGGTTATCAATGATGACCAGGATACGCGGCAATTGCTTGATAACACCCTTGAGTCTGAAGGCTTCGATACCGTAATCGTTACCGATGGTGATGCTACCCTGACGCAATTAAACAAGATAGAGCCAGACCTGGTGATTCTCGATTCCATCGAACCGGGGGTGGAAAATTTCCGGGAACTCGACCGAATAAGAAAGCATACCGACGTACCCATTATTATGCTTGCCGCCAATTATGAGATGGAATCGTTGCGCAGGGCTTTTTCTCTCGGTGCCGACGATTATATTCGCAAGCCTTTCGAACGACGGGCATTTCTCGCCCGGATTCGCGCCAAATTGAGGAGAGCCCGAGAATATAATCGCCGCCCTTCTCCCGTAACGACTTGATTTTTGAATTTTAATACTGTAAAGTAATATCAACTGAATATGGAAACAGGGGTGCCCGATCGTGAGTGAGGGCATAACTGGAAAGCAAGTCGGTGAGAATCCGACGCGGCCGCGCCACTGTATTTGATGGATAGTCCATCATCAGCCAGAACGCCAGCCCCTGGAACAGCCTACAGTACTCCGCGGGGGAGTTGTAGGACTTTTTGTTAAGTCTTTTAAACCCCTTGGCCTGAGGCTGAGGGGTTTTTATTGTTAGAATTTTAATACTTTGGAGGTACCCGTGAAAAACGTAATGAAAACAATAGGCGCTATCATTCTGTTAACCACCATGATCCTGAGTCTCCTGACATCCTGCACAACTCCATCCGAAACTACGACACCGGTGGAGACGACAACGCCTGCGGAAACAACCACGCCAACGACAACACCCTCAACGACGCCACCTGCAACAACAACACCTGCAACGACGACACCAGCAACGACGATTCCTACAACCATTGAGATAACTGACCAGGCCGACAGAGAAGTAACGCTGGAGGGTATTCCGGAAACCATTATCTCACTCTCCCCCAGTAATACCGAGATATTATTCGCCCTCGGGTTAGGTGATAAAGTAGTGGGGGTAACGCAGTACTGTAACTATCCCGAAGAAGCCCTGGATAAAACTAAAATAGGCGGCTTTAGTCCGACGGATATAGACGTAAGTATAGAGCAGCTAGTCGCCATGGACCCGGACCTGATTTTAGCCACCGAGACCCACATGACCGAGGTAGTTCCGAAACTGGAGCAGTTTATGCCGGAGACTGCGATAATTGTCATACTGACATCAACCGAGTCGTTCGATGTTGTTTATGAGGCCATCGAACTGTTAGGTGAAGCTACCGACACCGGCGAACGGGCTGCCCAGATTGTATCTGATATGAGAGACCGGATTACCGCCATAACCAATATAACAAACACTCTGACAGAAGCCGAGAAGCCGGAGGTATTCTATATCGTCTGGCACGAACCTATCTTTGCTATCGGTGGGGGAACACTGGGTAATACACTGATTGCAGCCGCTGGCGGTATTAACGTTTTTCAGGACACCGACGGAGCACCTATGACCGACCTGGAAACAATTATCGATAGAAATCCCGATGTAATTCTCGCCTCGCTGGGGGTGGGGACAGGAGCCGACCTGTCTTATCAGTTCGTTTTAACTGATGAGAGGCTCAATGGCGTAAACGCTCGCATCAACAATCAGGTATACCCTGTGAACACCGACCTGTACGGTCGTCCGGGCCCGAGGTTAGTAGAGGCGCTGGAGGAATTGGCGACACTGCTTCACCCCGAGTTATTCCCGTAAAGACCGGGGAAATAAACCAGCCAAGGCAGAAATTGTATGTCTATAAAACAGCTAGGAGAGGCTTCCGTTGAGCTGCCGAAGGGAATCCTGAGACAGCGGTGGTACGTGTACGCTATTATCGTGGTGCTGGTGCTGCTGGTACTGGTGTTGGCTACCAGCATCGGTAGTGTCAGTGTTCCATTTAGTACCACGTTCAGTATTCTCGCGGATAAGTTACCTTTCGTGGATATTACGCCCACGTGGTCGGTTAATATCGAAACCATCATCTTCGATATCCGCCTGCCCCGCGTTCTTATGGCCGGACTGGTCGGTGCAGCCCTTGCTATTGCCGGAGCGACCTACCAGGGACTCTTCCGCAATCCCCTGGCCGACCCTTACCTCATCGGTGTAGCCCAGGGGGCTTCACTGGGCGCCGTTATCGGCTTTTTATTACCGGTATCATGGAACCTGGCCGGATTCGGTTTGATTCCGCTGCTGGCCTTTGTCGGGGCACTACTGGCGACCACCACGGTCTACCTGCTGGCGAGAGTCGGTAAAGCGCTACCCGTGACCACACTTATTCTGGCGGGTGTAGCCCTGAGTGCTCTCTTAAGCTCAATCGTCTCTTATCTCGTCATTTCCAGCGGTGAATCTATGAAAGCCATTATCTTCTGGTTAATGGGCAGCTTTGCCCTCAGCGATTGGTCTGAGGTAGGGATTGTCCTGCCTTACGTAGCAGCAGGAGTAGTAGTAATCACTCTCTTCGGCCGGATGCTTAATGTCATGCAACTTGACGAGGAACAGGCACAGCAGCTGGGTGTGAATGTGGAAAGACTGAAAATCATCCTGCTGGCAGCAGCCACTCTGATAACGGCGGCCAGCGTGGCTTTCGTCGGTACTATCGGTTTCGTCGGTATCATTATCCCTCATGCTGTTCGACTGGTTTGGGGTTCCGACCACCGCTCATTGCTACCGCTTTCGGTACTTATCGGCGCGATATTTATGATTTTAACCGACCTTATCGCGCGTACTATATTATCTCCCACCGAGATACCCATCGGGGTGATTACCGCCATCTGCGGAGCACCATTCTTCCTCTACCTGCTGAGACGCCGTAAGAAAGCCATCTTTTGAGGTCGATAATGATAGAACTGGAAATGCAAAAAGTGTCCCTGGGCTATAACCACCATCCGATATTAAGAGATATGAATCTTAAGGTATCGCCCGGAGAACTGGTGGGGCTCATCGGCCCCAACGGCTGCGGGAAATCAACACTCATTAAGGCTTTCAGTCATATCATCAATCCCATGTCGGGCAGGATACTCGTCGACGGGCGGGTAATATCCGTAATACCGAGACGAGAGTTGGCCCGCCTGGTAGGCGTGGTCCCCCAGATACCGTTGCTACCCAGCACTTTTTCCGCTTTCGAGATAGTACTCATGGGCAGAAATCCACATCTAGGATTGTTTCAATCAGAGGGACCCAGGGACTGGAATTTAGCCCTGCAAGCCATGCAAAAGACCGCCACGCAATCGTTGGCTGACCGCCGCGTTAATGAGCTTTCCGGAGGGGAAATTCAATGCCTCCTAATTGCCCGCGCATTGGTGCAGGAAACCAAAGCCATCCTCCTGGACGAACCGACGGCCAACCTGGACATCGGACGACAGGTTGAAATACTCGACCTTATGAAAGACCTCTGCCGTACCCAAAATCTGACAGTCCTGGCGGCTCTTCACGACCTTAATCTGGCGGCGCAGTACTGCGACCGCCTGGTACTTATACATGACGGGCGCATTCATGCCGAAGGAAAACCGTCTGAAGTTATCACTAACAAAAATATCAAACAGGTTTACGGCGCTGAAAATTGCGTCTACACCCACCCCGTTAACGGCTTGCCTATCGTCCTGGTGGGCGCCGCTAGAAAGTAATCAGCCTGAAATACGTACCACTTTCGGTAACATAAATCAGTTGACGGTGATGACCTACCAAAAATTCATGTAATATATTATTATTACTTAATAACAATGGGTGATCGTACTGGTAAAAATGAAATGAAACGCGGAGGTTTTACATGGCTGCCGAAGATAAAGACATAACCAGAGCAAGTGCCGCGGTAGCGGAATACCTGGTAAATCTGGATGTGGATATGGTAGGTGTTGCTGCTCTGGGTGATTTGAAAGGCGGTAAACTGACGGAGCAGGCTTTAAAACTACTCCCTGGTACCCGCTCTATCGTTGTTTTGGCAGTCGAGATTTATCCGGAATTTCTCGACCTTACCTCGGCGGAAATGGTAGCGGGCGCTCCCAACCTGAACAACCTTTACGATAGACACATCGACCATCTGGCAGGCAGGCTGGATAAAGCCGTGAACGATATCGCCCGGGTATCCCGAAAAGTCGAGCTGAAAGCGCTTCCCCTGCCCTCCCGACATACGCCCACTGACCGCCGGACACTGGAGGCAATCTTTTCCTACAAGCACGCTGCCGAAGCGGCCGGACTGGGGAAAATGGGAATGAGTAGTTTATTGGTAACTCACCAGTTCGGTCCTCGAATCAGGCTGGGAGTTTGCCTTACCGAAGCACTACTGAAGTCCACTGCAAATGATGATTCCAGCGCCTGCCACGACTGTAATCTATGTATTTCCGAGTGTCCTTCGCGTGCTCTGGACTGGCCCGATAAGGGTAAGACTTATGCTATTAACAAGTTTGTCTGCCGGGAATATCTCGAAGCCTCGGGTGGCTGTTCCGAATGCGTAAAACAATGCCCGGTGGCTGCGGACTAATCTAAACAACGCTAATCAAGAAGATATTATGAATAAATCCCAAACTTTAATGATACAGGGGACGGCTTCCTCAGCGGGGAAGAGCATTATTGTGGCTGCCCTCTGCCGAATATTCCGTCAGGACGGCTATCGTGTAGCGCCCTTCAAGGCACAGAATATGGCGCTTAATTCATTCGTCACTAAAGAGGGCGGCGAGATAGGCCGGGCGCAGGTAGTGCAGGCGGAAGCCGCTGGCATCGAACCGACAGTGGACATGAATCCGGTGCTTCTTAAGCCCGCTTTAGGTACAGGCTGCCAGATAATCGTAATGGGAAAGGTATTCAAGACGGTCTCTACCGAAAATTATTACACACTAGGCCCTTCTCTGATAAAAACAGCAGAGGAAGCGCTGAACCGCCTCCGTGCCGAATATGACATCGTCGTTATCGAAGGCGCCGGAAATCCAGCGGAGATAAACCTCAAGGACAGAGATATCGTCAATATGCGTATCGCCAAAATGGCGGATGCTCCCGTTATACTGGTAGGCGATATCGACAAAGGCGGCGTCTTCGCTTCGCTGGTGGGTACGCTGGAACTGCTGGACGAGGATGAGAGACGTTATGTAAAGGGCTTCATTATCAACAAGTTTCGCGGTGACCTGGAGCTGCTGAAAGACGGCCTGGATATTCTGGAAAAGCGTACCGGTAAACCGGTGCTGGGGGTAGTGCCCTACTTTCGCGATATCCGCATCGCGCAGGAGGACTCGGTCTATCTCGACGAAAGGCAGGACAGCCCCGTAAAGGAAGACCTTGATATCGCCATTATCCGGCTGCCCCATATCTCTAATTACGATGACTTTGACCCCTTTGAAGAGGGGGATTGCCGGGTACGGTATATCACGCAGCGGTTTGAATTCGGTAATCCTCACCTCATTATTCTGCCCGGGACAAAAAGCACCGTCAGTGACCTGGAGTACCTGCGCCACTCCGGGATGGTGAACAGTATCCTGCGAAAGGCCAGAGAAGGTATTCCTATCGTCGGTATCTGCGGCGGCTACCAGATGCTGGGACAAAAAATCCTCGATCCTCTGGGCGTGGAATCATCCGAGAAAGAGATAGACGGATTCGGTCTGCTGGATACGGTAACCGAATTTATTCCGGAGAAGTCTACCCGACAGGTCAAAGCCCGCGTGATTTTAGACCACGGCCTGCTTTCCGGTACGGAGGGACTGGAACTAACGGGGTACGAAATACACATGGGTCAGACCGATTCCCAGGAGAACGCGAGCGCTTTTCGGATAACGGAGACACCGGAAGGAGTCACTGATTATGGCGATGGCATGCTGAACGAATCTGGCGCCGTACTGGGAACGTACATGCACGGCCTATTTCACAACCGCGAATTCTGCCGGATTTTTCTAAACGCTTTGAGAAGACGTTGGGGACTACCGGAAGCCGAAAATAATGTTACGACTGAGAAAACCGATGAATACGATAAGCTGGCCAAACTTGTCCGTGAAAACATGGACATCCCGGCTATTTACCGGATAATGCAGGATAACACCTGAAAAACATTCTCACTCATTGACAGACAGCAGGCAATGGGGTAATATATTGACACAATTACCGGGGTAATTGCTTCAACTTTTTTTGTGAGGTGCGTGCTATGCCATACTATGTAATGCTAACTAAATTAACAGATGTAGGAAGAAAAACCCTGATGTCCAATCCCGGCAGAATCTGGGAAGTAAATAAAGAAGTAGAGGAGATGGGCGCCAAGATACTCGTTCAATACTCCCTTCTTGGTGAATATGATTTCATAAATATCCTCGAAGCCCCGAATAACACAGTAATAGCACGAGTTGCAGCGCAACTTGGCTCCAGAGGGACGATGCAGCCGACAACGATGTCCGCTATTACCGTCGAAGACCTGATTAAAGAAATACAAACAGCCAAAGCTTTGTAAAAATAAAACCGAAGATTCCATATTCGGTATGAAAAACAGGAAAGGCTCCGATATCTCGGAGCCTTGTTCTGAACCATCAAATCCCGGGAAAGCGTAACAGGATATAAAAGATGAAATGCCAGAAGTGCCGGCATGATATTACTGAAAATGAGAGTTATACACATCTAGGTGAGACTCTCTGTGATGACTGCTACATGGATGTCAGGTCGCCAGCTAAGTCCTGCGACCCCTGGGCGGTATATTCGGCCACCCGCACACGTGAGACCACGGGACTTACGGGAGCTGAGGGACTGAATACCCTGCAACAGGCAATTTATACCTATATAAAAGACAGGGGTAAAGCCACTCCAGACGAAGTGATAACGAGGTTCAATATTACGTCCCAAGACCTCCAAAATCAGATAGCCACCCTGAGACACTGCGAGCTGGTGAAAGGTCATAAAGAGGGGAGTAACATCTTTCTAGCACCTTTTAGCCAATAACGGGCCAGACCATCAAGATATACAGTAATAACAAATTCTTGCAGTATCTATTCATTACCATCATCGTAATAAACTAACGGGTTGTGTGAAGAAAAACAATGAAAATCGGCGCACAGGAAATAATAATAGTCGCACTGATTATTATGGCGATCTTGATAATCACACGAGTAATCCGCATAGGTCGTAGTACCGTCAGACAGGACGAAGACGCCAGGTCTGATGTTATGATGAGCCAGTTTGAGCACAAGACCCGCAAGATATTTGATTTCTTCATGAGGCTGGGCATTGCACTGGTGGCTATCGGAGTCATTTTGATGATCATCAGCATAATCCTGGCAAGCTGGACGATGCAAAGCTACATGTGGTCGGCGATAGCCATCGTCGTCGGCGGTATCGTTATTCTTATCTTCAGAAGAAAAAAGTGAAGCTATAATGGTCAGTCCGCTGAAATCCCTGAAGTGGTATAGAAGTCTGGCCACCAAGAAAGGCCGATTGGAAGCCCAGGCATTTACCGTAGAGGGCGATAGAGCTATCAGACAAATCCTCACCACCCATCCCAAGAATATAGTGGAAATACTCACCACG
>Ga0255055_10003355_pt1 | contig 10856 bp, 9 predicted proteins | sample JV7_2_27_MG_FD_188633 | JGI IMG/M metagenome (GOLD analysis project Ga0255055, IMG submission 188633) | Seawater microbial communities from Jervis Inlet, British Columbia, Canada - JV7_2_27 | ecosystem: Environmental > Aquatic > Marine > Inlet | place: Canada: British Columbia | collected... | reverse complement strand
GATCAAGCAAAGTTTGTAACACCATCGCCTGCTGCAAAAACAACTGAAGCAGTGGAAGCTGATAAAAAGGCACCTATAGTTATAGCTACACCTCCTTCAACACCAGTAATCAAAGAAAAGATATTTTATGAGCCTAAGGAGAAAGAAGAACTTCCAGTCTCAGAGGAACCAGCAGTAGAATCCAAAACTGAACCCAAACCAGAATCTAAACCTGCGCCTAAACCCAAACCCGAGCCAATTGAAGTGCCAAAGAAAGTAGTTGTTGATGCAAAGCCTAAAATTGACGGTACAGAGGTTTCAGCTAAAATTGAGAAAATACTTAGATTGTTTATTTCCTATGCTGGCCAAGCTGATTCAGATGAGAATTGGAAAGCACGAGTTGCTGCAATATGTGATATGGATGAAGCTTATATCGAACTTGGTGGATTGGCTATGTCTCAGATTTATTCATACCAAACTCAATCATTAAAGAAGAAAAAGGAATTCGAAAGATTAATCACTTCTTGGATAGAAAATGGTTTACCTCGATAGTGAATGATTAACTAGAAGTAATAAATCCTACTCATTTTAGTAAAATATACAAGAAGTGTTGGTTTTTATCAAATTAGTAACTGTTAACAGAAGAAATAAAAATAAAAAGAGAAAGAACGACATACACATGTTGGACCAGTAGTCTAGTATGGATAAGGCACTGGCCTTCGGAAGTAATACTGAAGACAGTCAGAGGTCGCAGGTTCAAATCCTGCCTGGTCCGCCAAATATCTCCAAGTCATTATGAAATTTCCGAGTTAAATACTTATGAACAATAGAAATCTCCATAGAGTTTTAGTAACTTTTTTATTTCTCTCATTTCTTTTGGTTTCTTCTATCAATATCTCAGCAATTGATGAATCAAGCAAGATTATAAGTGAAGGTGATTGGTTTGAATATGTTGTTCTTGATGCAAGCATCACCACAAATGCTTTCTTTGGTGCTTGGCCTCCAGGAATAAATTATGGTAATTGGTCTGTACAAGAGGGGGACCAGATAAAATTTCAAATTACATCAATAGAAGAGGAGAGAATTAATTGTTCTCTCTCTTTAGGGAATTATTCTTTTGTAAACATTCGAGATATTGATGCTGCAGCAGCTCTAACTCTAAGCATTTATCCTTGGAACGGAGGTTTTATTGCAAATGCTTCCGAATGGGATCAGATTGAGCTACAAATAAAAAACACAAATACTACACAAACTATATTAGATCAATATCAACACACCATAAACAATACTTTAGAGCAATTTAAAGCTAGAATTTTCAATACAACCGATTACAACGGGCAAAAATCACTATTTCATTATCATGATGAAACTGGTGTTCTACTAGAAGCTTCAACATCTTTTGGAAATTACAGTCTCAATATTTCTCTGATTAGTACTAGTTTTGAACTTGAAGATAAACAAGGAACATTTTCATTAAATTTCCCTATGTTTCTTTTGATAGTATCTGTAATTCCAATAACTTTAATCTTTAAGAGAGCCTTTAGATTAAAATAAATTAACATCTATCGAAATTTTCACTGAAAATTTAACAATATTCTCAATAAACTTTGATTGCCTCTAGCCACAACAAATATTAAACCTAAGCTGGTATAATGATTTGAACAGTATGAGTGAGAGCACACAAAAATGTCCTAGTTGTACTGAATCAGTTCCATTGGAATATTCTGTATGTCCATTCTGTGGCTTTGGACTTCTCGAATACGAATTGAAGAAATTTGCATTCAAACCCTCCTTCAAAGAAGTATTCATTAGGTTGTACAATTTCTTCCGTTATCCATTCAAAACAAGCGAAGAATTAGGTGTTGCTACAGAATCCAAAGGAGGAAACCTAATCTTGTTAATATTTTCATTGTTCCTTTCCTTGAGATTCTATTTTGTTATGTTCAAAGCTGGCTTAGATTATTCCTTTCTTATCATTCTAGGAAATCCAGAAGGTTTTCATGTAAATATTTCTATGAAACTTATCTTATTTTTCGTTACATTGTTATTAATGCCACTTGTAATATGGATAATTTACAAACTTCTATTCTCAATAGGAACCTGGTTGATTGCGAAATTTGCTGCAATGTTGGGATCAGATGCCTCAACAAAGCAATTTCGAACCATTATCAGTTATTCAATTGCTCCAGTTGCCATTGGAGAATTTGTAGGAATTTTACTGACATTAATGGGTCCCAGGGGGAACCTAGGATCAGCTGCTGGGTTATCTTTCCAAGCTTTTGCAAGCTTTCTTGATAATTTCTATTCGTCTCCAATAATGTTTGTATTTAGAATTCTAATGGTGATAATGTGGGTAATTGTTATCGTTTATGCATCCATTGGCTTAAGAACAATGGGTAGAATGTCTTGGATTACTGCTGTGTTAGCAATTGTTGTACCAATTGGTTTGTTTGTATATTTCTTCTATCTTTTTGGTATGTTTGGGGGAGGATAATCTCCTTCAATTTGAATCTTTTTAACTACATTTTCAAAATTGCATTTAGAAAACTTATATGAAAGATAAGAATATTGTCTTTTGAGGAGAACTCATGGAAGAATCTTCTAAGAAGTTGATGAAAGATATAGGAGAAAGAAATTTCTTATCACAAATATCCCATCTAGTAGATATAAATGCACTAGATTTCAATGATGACGCATCAGCGTTTGAACTCCCTTCAGGTGATTTACTTGTTCTGAATGTTGATATGTTAATCTACAAAAAAGACGTTCTACCAGGAATGGATTTCAAGCAGGTTGGAAAAAAAGCTGTTACAATGGCAGTTAGCGATATTATTGCAAAAGGAGTAAAACCACTGGGATGTCTTGTTAGTGTTGGTTTTCCAGCAGAAACAGAAGTTAAAAAAGCAAAAGATATTTTATTTGGAGTAAAAGAAAAATGTATTAATTACAATACTCTTTTTCTTGGTGGCGATTTAAACGAAAGTTCAGACATCATTGTAGATGTTGTTGCTTTTGGTTTAAGTAGAGGAAAGAAAATCATCCCAAGAAAAGGTGCAGAAAAAGGAGATTTGATTTTTTCATCAGGTTCTTTTGGATTCACATCATTAGGTTTTAAGATTTTACTTGAAGATTTTTCAGTTCCAGATGAAATAGAAAAATTAGCACTGTTGTCAGTTTATGAACCAAAAGCTGTGCTTGATTTTCTACAATTGCTAGAAAAACTTCCAATCAAAATCTGCATGGATAGCTCTGATGGTCTTTTAGTAACTTTATCGGAGTTGTCTAAAATAAACAATTTAGGAATCGATATTATTAATGTCCCCCTTGACAATGCAATTAGTGATTTTACTGCTATCTCTGGCTTAAATCCTTTAGATCTAGCTTTTAATGGTGGAGAGGAATTTGAGTTGATATTTGCAATATCACCTGATAAAAAATCTGAGTTACTTAAAGTTGCAGAAAAATTAGATTTAAGCTTACATCATATTGGTATTTTTAATGATAAGCATGATGAAATTGTAATTATCGACAGTATGTATAAAAAATATGATTTACCTCAAGATGGTTTTGAACATTTCAAAGGAGACAACTAGATACATAAATCCTTAAGAACCTTTTAAAAAATTTGATTCTTGATTATTATGTCAAAGATAAAAAGCATAGTAGCCAGAGAAATTATTGATTCAAGGGGTAACCCTACAGTTGAAGTAGATGTCCAAACATCTATTGGTTTTGGTCGTGCATTAGTTCCTTCTGGAGCTTCGACAGGAGAACATGAAGCATTAGAGCTTAGGGATAAAGACAATCGCTTTCTTGGTAAAGGAGTCTTAAAAGCTTGTAACAATATAAATGCGATAATTGCTCCAAAACTAATTGGAGAAGATTCTACTGAGCAGAAAGCCATTGATCAAATGATGTTAGAATTAGATGGAACAGAAAATAAGTCCAATCTTGGGGCAAATGCAATGCTTGGAGTGTCTCTTGCTGTATGCAAAGCAGCAGCTGATGGGTTAAATCTGCCAATTTACGCTTATCTTAACAATGAAGCTACAAACCTCCCAGTTCCTATGTTAAATGTTATTAACGGTGGGAAACATGCAGGAGGAAATTTAAAGATTCAAGAGTTTATGCTTATTCCACATGGCTTCAAAAAGTACAGTGAAGCATTAAGAGCGGCATGTGAAGTTTATCAAATCTTAAGAAATAATTTAAAGAAATTTGGTCCATCGGCAATAAATCTTGGTGATGAAGGTGGTTTTGGTAGCCCAGTAGATACAGCTCCTGAAGCTCTTACTATGCTAGTAGAAGCAATTAGTGATGCTAACTACGTATCAGGTAAACAGATTTCTATTGGTTTAGATTCTGCGGCATCTGAATTCTTTGAAAATGATTTCTATGAAGTAGATGGCAGGAAATTAAACGGTGAAGATTTAGTCGATTATTATGTTGACTTAGCCAAGGATTTTCCAATTATCTCTTTTGAGGATCCTTTTGATGAAAATGATTTCACATCTTTTGCAAAACTTCACTCAAAGCTTCCTAATTTATCTATTGTAGCTGATGATTTAACAGTTACAAATCCCAAACGTATCCAAATGGCAATTGATCAAAAAGCAGCAAATTACTTGTTGTTAAAGGTCAATCAGATTGGTACTCTAACAGAATCCTATCTAGCTGCTGAACTAGCAAGAAGTGATGGGTGGGGAATAAATATATCCCATAGATCTGGAGAAACAGAGGATACTTTCATTGCAGATTTAGCGGTAGCAATGGGTGCAGAAAGAATAAAGACTGGAGCTCCAGCTAGAGGAGAACGTACTGCAAAATATAACCAATTATTAAGAATTGAAGAGCAGTTGGGGAGCAAAGCGAAATATCTAGGAACAGAATAGAATATTCTATTTCTACTTTTTTATTATTTAATTTAGGGTAACTTTTTCAATGTAAAGAAAGAATCAAGCATGAAGTTCAAATGACATCTTATGACCAATTATTAGAAAATTATAAAGAAATTCAAATGCTGGGTTCAATAAGTGGAGTGCTTTACTGGGATATGAACACCTACATGCCTCCAGCAGCTGTTGGACATAGAGCAAAGCAATTCCAATATATCAGTCAAAAAATACACAGTTTGAATACAAATCCTGAAGTAGGCAAATTACTGGATTTGTGTGAAAAAGATGAATCTCTAGATAGTCTTCAAAAAAGGAATGTTGAGTTACTCAGGAGATCATATGATGTTAACACAGTATTTCCCCCTGAGCTAGTTGGAAAATTAGCTGCTCAGTCTAATAAGACTTTAGAGATTTGGAAGAAAGCGAAAGCAAAAACCGATTTTCAAATGGTACTACCTGATTTAGAAAAATTATTTCCTCTCCAATTAGAAGCTGCAGAATTATTAGCTAAATCAAAAAATATGAACGATCCATTCAATGCATTAATTGATGTCAGAGATAAAGGATTTAGTGTAAGCTTACTGACTAAGTTTTTTAATGAAGCAAAATCATTCCTCGTTCCATTTATCAAGAAATGTAGAGAATCAGACACTAAACCAGATAGATCCTTTCTCTCTAGAACTGTTCCACGATCAACTCAAATTGGAATGGTGGAAAATCTAGCTAAATTCTTGGAGTATGATTTTCATTCAGAGAACGCAATTGGTAATATAGATGAAGTTGAACATCCCTTGTCTATCGGTTGTGGTTTTAAAGATGTTAGAGTTACAGTAAAATATCATGAAGAAAGTGTTCTAGCAGCTTTTCTTGCAGGGGCACATGAATGTGGTCATGCAATTGACAGTTTACAAGGGGAAGATGAATGGTATAACCAACCAATTTACGGTATGTCTTCACCAAGTTTTGGTGAATCACAGTCTAGATTTTTTGAGAATATTATAGCAAGTTCGAAAGAATTTTGGTCCTATTACTACCCTAAATTCCAAGAAGACACTAATAGTATTTTTAACGATGTATCTATGGAAGATTTCTTTTTCGCATTGAGTGCTATAAATCCTGGGTTCATCAGAATTCAAGCAGATGAAGTAACATATATTCTACATATTATAATCCGTTTTGAGATAGAAAGAGATTGGTTTGCTGGAAAAATAGAAGTAAAAGATTTACCTCAAGTATGGAATGAGAAATATAAACAGTACCTAGGTGTAGAAGTGCCAAATGATACACTTGGAGTAATGCAAGACCTGCATTGGTTTTCTCAATACTATGGTTATTTCTTTGGATATGGCATTGGTGACTTAATCTCTTCACAAATAACTGCTAAGATGTCTAAAGACCTTCCAGACTGGAGAACCACTTTACAAAACGGTAAATTCACCCCAATTCGTGAATGGCTTGAAGTGAATGTGCATAAAAGAGGTGGAACTCTAGATTGTCTCGACATGGTAAAAAGTATAACAGGAGAAGACCTTACACCGAAATTTCATATAAAATACTTAAAAGAGAAATTTTCTTCTCTTTACAATCTCTAATTTTCTTTTAGAAAATAGACTATTTTTTTCTCATTCAATAATAATTAAAAAATAAAAAGATAGGAATTTTGCTAGAGCCTTAAATCCTGTAATTCGATTTTTACAGGTTCTTTTTCTAGCTTCACTCCATCAGATAGAAATAGGTCTTCTACATAATATACAGTTCCAAAGATCATAGTGTTCGGACCAAGTTTTATTACTCGACCTTTAACATCTTTTTCAACTTCAATATCTTGAATATCAATCTCATTTTGAGCTATAATATTTCCATAAACACGAACTAGTTTCTTCTGCTTCCTAAAAAACCATGATTCAAAAACAGTTCTTCTACCTTCAACAATAAGATTTTCACAAACAATATCTTTCTCAATACTTGATTTTCCTCCAATTGTAACAGTGTTTTGTGATAAAATACTTCCATAAATATGAGAAGAACCACTTATTGAAACTCCTTGTTTTGCTTGAGTATTTCCCTCTGTTTTAAAAGAACCTGAAGCAGATAATTTACCTTGAATTACAAGCTCATCACCGATTTTAGCAGATCCATTAAATGAAGCATTTTCATCACCATGAAGAAAACCTTCACTTTTGAAAGAACCTGAACACTTAACCTCTCCATGTGCAATAATGCTTCCTTGTGATTTTACAGAACCCGCACATTTCAATGCATTACATTCAATATCTCCACTGATGTTCCCTGATCCTGCAATTCTGATGTTCCTCATGACTTTCCCTCCAGATAATTTAGCAGAACCCGCTATTGTCACTGTCTCTTTAGTGAGAGTCTGTGCACCGGAGACTTTAATTTGTGGTGCATCTTTGAGAAGTTTCCTCTCCTCTCTTGCCTCATCTAATTTCTTAGTATATCTTTCTTTCAGCTCTCTATAGCTTTCCTTATCAATTTCTTCTTTTTCAAATCTTTGTTCTAGGAGTTCTAGTAACTCTTTATACATTTGAATTTCATTCTGACTCACTTATCTCACCTTAAATAATACTGCACATCAATTTATTTAATGTTTGTTTAAATCAACAAGGAAATACCTCTAATTAGTTAGTTTGAAGCTTTAGCTGAATGGTTTAATAAATAACAATATCGGGGTTCATAAAAGAAAGTTTGAATTCAATTGGCATTGCAGGAGTTTAAACCGACAATGATTTAAAGAAGAAAAACAGTTTTAAAATAGCTCATGCCTCCCAAAGATGACGAATCTCCTGTAATTGATGTAATCTACTCAATTTTCAGAGATGGAACTAGAAGGAAAATTCTATCTCTTCTCAGCAATATGAAATTAACAGCTGATGAACTTACAAATGAGTTAAAAATCTCAAGACCTGCAGTAGAAAAACATCTAAAACAGATGTTAGATATTGGTTTGATTGAGAGGAAAGCAGATACTTATCCTACTCTGAAATACATTTATACAATTCCTTCTCCGGGAATTGAATTATTGTCCAATGTTAAAGATGCTATTGATCTATTTATTACTTCTCTGAGAGATGAATTTACAAGAAGACTAGAAAATGAAGAACAAATGTATCTTTTAGGGATGTCTTCAAAGGATAGGTATGAAGCAATTAAAGAATCATATAACTCTATTATTGAGAAACTAAAATGATTGCAGTTAGATTTGGATAGAAAGAAAATGCTGATTAAAAAAAGAAAAATTCTGTCTAAAAAGGAAAAAAAACCTCTTCTTACAGATTTAAATAAAGAATATGGAGACACAATCTCTTCATCTATTGGATTATCTACTATGCTTGAAGAAGTAATAACTGATGAAGGCACCGTTATTATAAAAAATGGCAAAATCTGGTTCTTTTATTCTGATGACAAAATAATATCCTCAATCTATTTTCTGAGGGAATCAGGTTTTGAGTTACCGGAAGTTGTGGTTGACATCGGTGCAATTAAGTTCATTACAAATGGTGCCGATGTTATGTCCCCAGGTGTTGTTACTTTTAGTGAAGAAATAAGAAAGGGAACTCTCGTAGTAATAAAAGAAGAAAAAGCAAATTCAATTATCGGGGTGGGGTCTTCACTAATCAATTCTGAGGATTTTAACAAATCTCAGAAAGGGAAAGTTGTTAAGCTTCGTCATCATCTGAAAGATAAGATGTGGAGCTTTCGATTGTAGTTTTATCTTAACCTAATTGTTGTGCCATTGGGGGGAGAAAGACTCTCTCTTTTTGTTGTTTTATAAATCCAAGATGCAAACTTGTTGGCTTTAGATTCTTCTCCATGAATAACTACTATTCTTTCTGGTTTAGGTGTAACTTTCAGAATGTAATTTTCTAGTTCTCTTCTATCGCTATGCCCTGTAAAACCACTTATACTATGAACAGGCATCTCAATATGATACATCACTGTTTTTCTATCTTCAACCATCTGAATTTCAGTAATACCTTTCTGAATCTTACTCCCTAGAGTACCTTTACCTTGGTAGCTGACAAATACAAGTGCGTTATTTGGATTATTACATAGTTCTTTGAAATATAAAACACTAGGTCCACCATTTAACATACCACTAGTTGCCACAATAATCGAGGGATCTCCTTGAAGAATCATCTCTCTTTCTTCGCTAGAAGCTACTTGATTAATTTGTTCTGCAAGAAATGGATTCTGACCTACATGAAAAATCCTTTCACGGAGATTCTTTGATAAGAATTCAGGGTGTGCAGTTGTAATTGCATTTGCTTCTCTTATCATCCCATCTGTATATATTGGGATATTTGGGAGTTCCCCATTCCTCATTAAACCCTCAAGAACCACAAGAACTTCTTGAGCTCTTCCAACTGCTAATACTGGAATGAGGACTTTACCCCCTTTCTTAATTGTGTCATAGATAATGTTTCTTAATAACTTTTCACACTCCTGTCTAGGGGGGAGAATGTCTTGGGGTTTACCATAGGTAGATTCTATAAATAGAGTTTCAAGTCTGGGGAATCTTATATTCGCTGGATCTAATAGATTTGATTTAGCAAATTTGATATCTTGAGCGAAAGCAAGATTATAAATCCCCTCACCAACATGAAGATGTGGAATTGCACTTCCTATAATATGTCCAGCATTATGAAAAGTTAAACGAATATCTGGTGAAATATCAGTTACTTCACCATAATCCAAAACTACTGTATGTAAGACCGACTCTCTAATGTCTTTTTGTTCATATGGTAACATCTTTCCTTCCTTTTTTGCAACATCTAGATAATCAATCTGTAGCATGGTCATTAAATCACGTGTTGGACGAGTTGTATATACAGCACCCTTGTAACCATATTTGAATAGATAAGGAACAAATCCTGAATGGTCAAGATGTGCATGTGATATTACTACGGCTTCTAGTTGATCAACTTCGAATTCAGGTAAATCAAAACGTGGAAAAGTGTTATTTGGACTATTACTTCCTACATTTATCCCACAATCAATTAATACTCTGCTTTCACCAGTTTGTATCATCGCACAGCTTCTTCCTACTTCTGCAAAACCACCTAACGCTGTTACTCTAATGGTGTCATCTCTATATATGACAGGTCTATGGATTCTTTTTCCAATAGTTCGTAGAATTTCTTGTCTTCTTTTAGAATTTTCTTGATAAAGGTGTCTTACTGTTTTTATCACTCTAGATTCAATGGGTGGAGTTCGCATAACTCTTGGACGCCATAGTGTTTTGGAGATAATTGTTCTCAGCATCTCTCCAGCTTTACCGATAATAACTCCAGGTTTTAATGCTTCTATGATGACTTCACCAACAAGTTCATCAAAATCGATGGTAGTGATCTCGCCTTCTTTGCCAACCAACTCATTAATCGTGTATATTGTTTCATCCTTTGGTAATCTAACCTCAGGGTCTGAACGAATGACTATTCGTTTTCGTAATTTTTTAGCAAGTTCCTTAATAATTGTCTCATCATCCACTAATACTTTAGGATTACGAGAATAAACCGCAACTTCTGGACCTTCAAATTCTATTCGAGAGATTTCCGAATTTTTGGGTAATTCTTCATGTATCTCTCGAGATGTTTCTTCCAGTACTTCTTTATAACTCAAGATGTCCAACTCTTCGTAGTTTATCTAAATACAGCTTCGTAGAATAAGTTCTTATTTAACGAAATAACAGTAGTTAAAACTAATTTAACTCCTCAAACAGAGTTTAAATACTTTTTGATTCTTCTTGTTACTGTCTGGGATTGCTGCTTATAGCATTTTCCGGATGAAAGAGATATTTTGATTGAATACTATTTAATCTCCTTCTCTCAAGTACCAACCTCTATCAAATGGTTTATTCTTATAACCTCTAATAACAACAGTATTTGATTTTGAAGTAGATCTTTTTGCTGAATCTATAACTGCTTTTCCAATTCCATAATGTAATCCATTCTTTCCATAGAT
>Ga0255055_10003354_pt1 | contig 10858 bp, 9 predicted proteins | sample JV7_2_27_MG_FD_188633 | JGI IMG/M metagenome (GOLD analysis project Ga0255055, IMG submission 188633) | Seawater microbial communities from Jervis Inlet, British Columbia, Canada - JV7_2_27 | ecosystem: Environmental > Aquatic > Marine > Inlet | place: Canada: British Columbia | collected... | reverse complement strand
TATCTTTTCGCCGGGACGAACAATTACAGTGTTGCCCACGCTTACCCGGGCCAAAGGAATCTCTTTTTCATCGCCGTTTACCACAATGGTTGCTGTTTTGGGACGAAGACCGATCAATTTACGAATAGCCCCGCCGGTTTTACCCTTGGTGCGGGATTCCAGCATTTTGCCAAGTTTAATCAGGGTGATTATAACCGCAGCCGTCTCAAAATATACGTGATCTCCAAATGCCGGAAATAAAAGCACGGCCACCGAGTAAAAATAGGCTACCGACGACCCCAGGGCCACCAGAACGTCCATATTGGCACTTTTATTCACCAAACTTTTAAAACCGCCCAGATAATAATCTTTACCCGTGTAAAACTGAACCGGTGTGGCCAGGGCCCAGAAAAGCCAGTTGACCCAGGCTGCATGGCTCCAGGTTCCAATCAGTCCGAAGTCACGCGCCATGCTCAAGGCAAAAAGCGGTAAGGCAAACACGACACCGACAGCAAATTTGCGGGTCTGGTCTTTTATTTCAGCATCCCGGGCCCTTTGCTCGACGTCTGCTTCATCCGTATCCGCCTGTGGCGGTATGGCACCGTAGCCCGCCTTTTCAATGGCTGCAATAATGTCATCCAGCGTCGAAACGGCCGGCACATATTCAATTGAGGCCCGTTCAGAAGCAAAGTTCACGGTGGCGGTGACCACGCCGGAAACTTTTTTATTCAGTGTCCGCTCGATATTCAAGGCGCAATTTGCGCAAGTCATCCCGGTAAGCGGCAGTTCAATTTTAGCTGTTGAAACGCCATAGCCGGATTTATTAATTTTCTCGACGACATCCCGGATACGAAGCTGTTGCGGATCAAACGACACCGCGGCCTGCTCGGATGCAAAATTGACCCGGGCGTCCTGGACACCCTCGAGCCTCTTGACTCCCCGCTCGATGTTCAGAGCACAATTGGCACAGGTCATGCCGGTCACCGGTATTGTAATTTTCTGTTCTGCCATTGTTTCTAATTTTCTTTTTTTAGACAGGATTTACAGAATTTTTTGGATCTATTTTTGGTTCATCACTTTCCAGATGAAAGTGATGAAGACAAATCCGCTTACAGCGGAGAATACCCCCTATCTTTGATTAATTCTTCCTTCTGACGATAAACCAGGGATTTAAGATATCTTCCTTATTATATACAAGCGGCTTGCCGGTTTCATAATCGACGACTTCAGCACCGGAATTTTCAATGATCGCCTGGCCCGCGGCCGTGTCCCATTCACTGGTTGGTCCAAATCGCGGGTATACATGGGCATTACCTTCAGCCACGAGACAAAATTTGAGGGAACTTCCGGCACTCATGAAATCTACCCGGTTGTATTCTCTGCGTTTTTGTTCCACAAAATCATCGAGTTCCCGGCGGCCATGGGATCGACTACCAACGATGACAAACGGCGAATCGGGCAGAGAATTCAGCGGCAACTTGACAGATTGATTTATAATTTCAGCAAGCCGGCCGGTATCATCCGCATCTTCTTTTTTGGCATAAAACAGCTTATCAAATCGGCTGCCATCCAGCTTATACGCCCCCAGATCGCGAGCAGCATAGTACAGCGTTTTCTGTACCGGAACAAAAATAACCCCCAAAACCGGTTTACGGTTCCTGATCAAAGCAACGTTCACCGTAAATTCATCGCTGCATTTTACGAACTCCTTGGTGCCATCCAGGGGATCAACAATCCACAAGTCTTCCCAATGGAGCCTCTTTTCATAGGGAATTTTTTTTCCTTCCTCACTGAGTATCGGGATATTAAATTTTTTGAGATTTTCTGAAATAATTATATGCGATTTTTGGTCGGCAAGGGTTAACGGGGAGTTGTCAGCTTTATGTTCAACACTGAAATCGGTATAATACACCTCAAGGATCGCTTGACCCGCTTGAATTGATGCAAAAATGGCTTTTTTCAGATAAACTTTATAATCAATCATCATCAAAAGATAGTTCCCGGGCGGGGATCATAAATTGCAGACTGGATCCCGGGATACCGAACCCGTACGGCGCGATCCGCCAACCAGGGGCTATACCGCCGGATAATTTATCTCTTTCAAGGTGTCCTTAATTTTTTCGATGGTCGCCGGTGTGTCCCATTCAACCGTAACACGCTTGTTTTCGGGCTCTCCATCCACGTTTGTAATCCCCTCCAGGTCGCTTAGTTCGTTCTTAATGGTCATTACACAGTGTCCGCAAGATATATTCGGAATCGAAAACGTTTGTTTTTCCATAACTAAGTTTCTCCTATTCGGTTTTTGATGGTTTTGGCTTAACACCTCGTATTTAGGCAATAATATACATAGCAATGATATCTCTAAAGTCAAATGGGATAAAATCTGTATTGACTCCAATTAACACTTTGTGGTATCAAATGCAAATCTAACATTTCCAGATCCAATATTGTTTTCATGAAGGGAGATCCAAAAGTTTGATAGTTTATCAATCAAAAAACACCAGCTACTCTTTTATTGGGTTGTGTTTCACGATTTTATTTTTCATTTATGCCTGCAGCGGTGAAACCGGCTATAAACCTGTTGATTTCTCTGATAGAGTTACTGTAAAACGCCCCACCGGACAAACCCATGATGCATCACAATTGAGAGTGGCTGTTGCCGCCGTGATCTCCCCGAAGGAAACCTTTGTCTATTACCGCCAGCTTCTGGATTATATCGGCCACCATTTGGGGCGAAACACTCAACTCATCCAGCGCAAAACCTACAGTGAAATTAATGAACTTTTCCCCAAGGGGCAGATAGACCTGGCATTCATCTGCAGCGGACCCTACGCCGTCAGTAAAGAAATATTCGGCTTTGAGGCACTCGCCACGCCGATCGTCCGCGGAATCCCTTTTTATCATTCTTACCTTATTGTTAATAAAGACAGTCCCTTTCAAAAAATCGAAGAACTCAGAGATCATGTATTCGCTTTTACCGATCCAAAGTCCAACACCGGTGCATTGGTGCCCACCTATTGGCTGGCCGAGATGGGAGAAACCCCGGAGTCTTTCTTTAGCAGTGTGAATTATACCTACAGTCACGACAATTCAATAATGGCAGTTGCAAAGGCTCTGGTGGACGGGGCCACGGTTGATGGTCATATATGGGAATATTACAACGTTCGAAAGCCAGTCTACACCTCACAAACCCGGATATTAAAAAAATCGCAGCCTTTTGGCAGCCCGCCCCTTGTAGCCTCCGTATATTTGCCTGAAAAATTAAAAGCAAAAATCCGAAACACACTTCTGACCATGCACCAGGAGCCTGAGGGTCGACGGATACTGGAAGAGTTGATGATCGACCGATTCGTAGCTCCCAGAGAATTATGGTACGAATCAATTAGAAATATAAAACAAAAAGTGCGAGCCGCCGGGAATAAATTGGATGCGTCCCAGGACTCTTAAGCAAAAACTATTTTTGACCGTCTCTCTACTGGTTATCGCCAGCGGATTGAGTATATCCCTACTTGTCACCCAGCGCTACAGCGCCAGTTTAATCCAGGGTGCCGTCGCGCAAGCCCAGAATATCACCCATAATCTGGCGTTGGATGCGGTCGATAAAATTCTTATTAATGATCTCGTGGCGCTTCAAAAGCTCCTGGATGATCAAATGCGCAGTGACCCTTCCATCGCTTACCTGTTTGTTGTCAAAGATGACCGCATATTAATCCACACTTTTTCAGAAGGCGTGCCGCTGAACCTCATAAAGGCCAATACCCTCAGCCCACCTTTTGAAGAAGAACGCGGTCATTTGGAAAAGATAATTTCAGATAGCGGTGAACGCTATCTGGATATTGCCTGGCCAATTTTCTCCGGCAAGGCCGGAATGCTTCGCCTGGGGCTTTCGGAGAATCCTTATCGAAAGCGGGTGACGAGCTTGTGGCTTCAAATGAGCATGATCACCCTGGGGATTCTTTTATTCTCTCTTATCATTACTCACCTTTTTATCCAGCGAATCACCCGGCCCCTGTCTGCGTTAAAAATTGCTGCTGAAAAAATTGATGAGGGCAATCTTGATACCCGTGTGGAAGTCAAGGGACACGAAGAAGTCAACACACTGGCGTCATCGTTCAACGGGATGATTAAACGCCTAAAAGAATATACCCACCGGCTTAAGGATTATACCCAAAAGCTGGAAGAAAAAAACCTGCAACTGGATCGTGCCCATCGCCAATTACGAACTTCTTTTGACATTGCGAAAGAAATCTCGGCACTCTCCAGGCTGGAGGATGTATGCACCTATCTCGTTCAGAAGTTCCGCAATATCGTCGAATGCCAGCATATGGCCCTACTTATCTTCAGCAGCCAAAAAGAAAATCTTTTTGTTTTATCCAATGATGGCGTACGGACAATGACCGGCGATTATGTCGAGTCGACATTGGCAGCCTTGCAGGGTTTTGATGCTCTAACATTTGCCACAAGTGATATTTTTAAACCGACACCCCTACCGGCTGACTTTCAATCTGCCAAACAGCTTGCAATTTTTCCTTTCCATCACGAAAGGGAACTGCTGGGTGCAATGCTGGTTGCCTGCCCCGGAGATTGCAACTGCGTCACAAAGGACCTGGACATTATCAATTTGATCATGAAGCAGACCTCCGGGGCGATAAAACGGGCCGCCAATCAGGAAGAAGAAATACGTAATCTTCGAACGCGAATAGAACATTCAACAGGGTATAGCGGTATCATCGGCAAAGATTCTAAAATGCAGATTATTTATAAGCTAATTGAGGATGTTGCCCCTACTGATGCCACTGTATTGATCCAGGGTGAAAGTGGAACCGGCAAGGAATTGATCGCGCGCGCTATTCACCGTCATAGCCCTCGCAAAAATAAACCTTTTGTGGTGATTAACTGTTCCGCTTATCCTGCAACTTTGCTGGAAAGTGAGCTATTCGGCCATGAAAAAGGCGCTTTCACCGGTGCCATACGCCGAAAATCGGGGCGTTTCGAACAAGCGCATGGCGGAACTGTTTTTCTGGATGAAATCGGAGAGATCCCGCCGTCTTCTCAAATTAAGTTGCTACGAGTGTTGCAGAGCCAAAAGTTTGAACGATTGGGAGGAGAACAGACTTTAAACGTAAACACGCGAGTGCTGGCAGCCACAAATAAAAACCTTATTGAGGAAGTGAAAAACGGTAAATTCCGTGAGGATCTTTTCTACCGGTTGAACGTAATTCCGATTGATTTGCCGCCACTTAAAAAACGCGGTAATGATATACCCTTGTTGGCGCGGCACTTTCTGAGCCGATTTGCCGGAGAACAAAGTAAAACTATTCAAGGATTTAGCTCCGAAGCCATGCGGTTACTGCTTGACTATACCTGGCCGGGTAATGTTCGTGAATTGGAAAACACAATTGAACACGCCACGGTGCTGACCAAAGGAACGCATGTTGAAATTACTGATTTGCCACCCGTGCTCCGTAAGGCTGAACTCAATAACAATAACCGGATGTCCCGCACGACTATTTTAGAAAATGAGAAGAAACTGCTCCAGGATGTTTTAGAACAGTGCGGCTGGAATAAAAAGATGGCCGCCGTCCGTCTGGGTATCAGCCGCAGCACACTATATGGCAAGCTCAAAAAATACCGAATTAACAAACCCACCATCCATTAAACTTCCTAAATCACGACGTTTGAATTGATATAAATGCCAAAAATTCCTGTCGCCTCGGTACCGGAAAAAATTGACCCAACCGATTGTATTCGACGTAAAAAGTTATCGGAAAATATCAGAAATTCGGTTAAAGACAAATGTAAAAAAAAATCACCACACTGTAGCACTTTTTTCTTGACCTCATACTACGATAATGTTAGGCATGACGCTGTTTCTTACCTCCTAATTCTGGGTGGTTATTCACAGAAATTACCGACGTTTCGTGAATGACCACCCTTTTTTACTAAACACGGGTAAAATGGTGTGACGATTGGGTTAAACGTTTTTTGTTAGATTTCAAAGAAAATATTTGGGTTTCATCATGAACAGCAACGAATTCAAACAGCTCCGCCACAAACTCGGAAAAACCCAAAAGCAGATCGCCCAGCTTTTGGGCACTTCTCTTAAAGCTATCCACAGCTACGAACAGGGCTGGAGACCGGTGCCTGCTTACGTAGAAAGGCAGATGTTTTTTCTGATCTCTGCTTCACAGGGAAAATACAAAAGCAAAAAGCCTTGCTGGATTGTGAAAAATTGCCCGGTGGAGCGAAGAAAGATGTGTCCGGCCTGGGAGTTCAAAACCGGCAACCTTTGCTGGTTTATTAATGGTACGATATGCGATGGTGGGATCCAGCAAGATTGGAAAGCAAAGATGAAGATCTGCCGTTCCTGTGAGGTATTTCGATCTTTGGTACAACTCTAGATTGCTCCTCCTTGAAGTCTTCGCACCTTGGAAAAAGAAATTAATTATAGTAATTCACATTCTATTGCTATATCTCTAATTATGGTAAAGAAAAAAAGCAGTACGACACCATGACATATTGATGACCGGAGGAAAACATGAAGCCTGAAAATGATTATCGTTTCGACACCCAAGTAATCCACGCCGCCCAGTGCTGCGGAGACTGGCAAGGAGCTACACTACCACCCATATTTCAAACAGCCTCTCATGCGCACCCCACGGCGGAAAACCTGAGCCAGACTTTTGCCGGCCAGAAGACGGATCACATTTACATGCGACTCACGAACCCGACCAATCGCACCCTCGAACAAAAATTAACGGCCCTTGAAGGTGGCCAAGGCGCAGTGGCTATGAGTTCTGGTATGGCAGCTGTCTCAAATACCTGTATGGCCTTACTGCGATCTGGAGACGAATTTGTCACCGGCAATTCTCTTTTTATGTCAACCTATCTTCTCTTTACCAATGTTTTTAAGAAGTATGGGATTAAAACCTGCATGGTTGAGTCTACGGATACAGAGGCAATAAAAAAGGCCATAAATGACAAAACACGTTTTGTTTACCTGGAAACCATCGGTAATCCCAAAATGGATGTTCCGGATCTGGTGCGGGTCTCCGAGATTGCGCATGAGCATGGACTCCCACTGGTTGTTGATAACACCCTGGCCACACCCTATTTGTGCCGCCCCTTTGAATTGGGGGCCAATGTGGTACTTCATTCTACCACCAAATACCTCAGTGGACACGGCCACGCCGTGGGAGGGGTCGTTATCGATGGTGGTAATTTTGACTGGTCCCAGGAACGATTTCCGGATTTCGTACCTTTTGTCGACCGAAAGGGTCCGCTGGCCTTAATGGACAAAGTCTGGCGGGAACACCATATTAACTTCGGAACGACCATGGCTCCCCTGCATGCCTTTCTTACCATGATTGGCCTGGATACCTTGGCACTGCGGATGGATCGTCATATGGCCAATACTTTAAAAGTAGCAAATTATCTCAAGGAGCGACCGGAGGTTTTCTGGGTTAATTATCCCGGACTTGAAGGTCATTCCTCCCATGGTGTCGCCCACAAACAGTTTAACGGCAAGGGATATGGCGGAATGGTGGCGTTTGGGCTCAAAGATGAGGCAACCTGCTGGAAATTTATCGACAGGTTGAAATTGATTTATCATCTCGCTAATTTGGGGGACTGTAAAACCTTAGTGATTCACCCTTATTCTTCCCAGTATGTATCATTTGATGACCCCACACGGGAACTGCTCTCCATAACCCCTGATATGATCAGGCTATCAGTGGGAATCGAAGCCAGTGAGGATATCTGCTCTGATCTTGATCAGTCACTGGCTGGTTTATCTGAATAAGTGCTTACAATAAATCCTACTCCGTAACTTTGAAAAAGGATACTATATACTGATGGAAAACTCATTGGAATTTGTGCAATCCAATAATAGCGCTGAAACTGCATTTCAAACAACCGAAGTTATCGATTCAACCGTGCAAAAACTCTCAGAATCCTGTCATTCAGTTCAGGGATTCGATCACGTGGATCCTGCACCAATGCCTTCAACGGAATCGGTGATCGAGATTATACAGCAGGTCCGGCGCATCATTTTTCCGGGCTATTTTACTCAAACGGTCCTTTCACCATCCAGATTCAAGTACTGTCTGAGCCAGGAAACGAAAGCGCTATTTGAAGGACTTTCACAACAGATTATCTTGTCCGTTCAGCATGACTGTCTACGATACGATCAGCCATGCTATGGGTGCGCGTCACTTGGCCGAAACAAGACGCTCCAATTGATACAAACTTTGCCCGGGTTAAGAGCTCTCCTGGTAAAAGACGTCCAGGCCGCTATGCAAGGCGACCCTGCAGCCAAGAGTTACGATGAGGTGATCTTCAGCTACCCCGGACTGCTGGCGATTACCGTTTATCGCATGGCGCATGAACTTTACCAACTTGCCGTACCCTTACTGCCCCGTATGATGACCGAATACGCTCACAGTCATACCGGCATTGACATTCACCCCGGTGCAAAAATTGGAAGTAGCTTTTTTATCGACCATGGGACCGGTGTGGTTATAGGCGAAACTACCGAAATCGGTAATCGCGTTAGACTCTACCAGGGCGTTACCCTGGGCGCCCTGGCCCTCCCAGGTGAAATGATAAACTCTTTCAGAAATAAAAAACGGCACCCCACTATTGAAGATGAGGTGATTATTTATTCTAATTCAACAATTTTAGGCGGTGAAACGGTTATCGGTGCCAGGTCTACAATCGGTGGCAATATATGGATCACGGAAAGTGTTCCGCCCGATACTAAAGTTTTGTTGAAAAAGCCTGAATTGATCTATTCTGGAAGCAATAAAAAATCATTGGCCAAATCGCGAAAGGTAAAATTTGGCAAAAATATTTAATGATGATGCCTCATCTCCTGTTTTTATCACTTTTTTCATGAGAACGGTTGGTAATACAAAACTTTTAATTCGATTGAACCTTGAAAAACCCAAAAAGCATGCAAACATTATGGAAATTATAGAAGTACTTTAGTGTAGCCCATTTCACAGAAAGAATTTTGAAATCGAATCGACAAATTCACTCACGGAGGGAGGATCAGGTATGTCCATCTTGATTAGAATTCCATCCCCATTAAGGGGATTTACAAATGGCCTGAACACCGTGGAGGCCGAGGGAAACACCGTTTCGGAGGTTCTACAGGATTTGAATGCCAAATTCCCGGGAATCCGGGACAGGCTATATGATCAAAAAACCCGGCGGCCCTTGATCAATATCTATCTCAACAACGAGGATATTCGGATCCTCAATAAAGAAGAAGGCCGGTACGAAACCGATACCAGCACGCCCGTAAAAGAAGGCGATCAATTATCCATTATCCCCCCCATTGCGGGGGGCGCTGGGAAGCGTAAATCCATTTATCGAAAACTGTGCGAATCACCGATCCAAAACACAAAGAAAATACGATAGAAGAGTTCGCAGTGTCACATTTAGAAAAAAATATCTGGACGATTGAGGGCCAGGCCGGGGAAAAAATCATCGGTCATACCGTAGACAACTACCCTCATGAGGCCTGCGGGATTTTACTTTGTCCTTTTAAAAACCCCCGGTATATTTCAGTGGCCTATCCTACAAAAAACGTAACGCAAGAGGATCCGGGCAGGCGCTATCTCATTGATCCTTCAGATTTTATCGAGGCTGACAGGTTTGCTGAACAAAGAGGTTTAGATATCTGCGGTTTCTATCACTCCCATCCGGATCATCCACCCGCCCCCTCAGAACATGATCGAAGTTTAGCCTGGGAAGGCTACCTCTATCTCATCGCCTCTGTTAAAGATGGTATATTCGATGCGTCTCGGGCATGGATATATGATCAAAACCAACAACATTTTAATGAAGTCACAGTTCAATACAAAAATAGAAACAATCAGTCTTCTGAATTGAGTTCCTGGGAGTCAACAACCGTGAAAGGGCTATGACATGGGAAATAAAGAAATTTTATATTTCCAAATGTTTAGAGATGTGTGCAAGGTAATAAATTCTACCTTAAATCTCGAAGAAGTTTTAAACTTAATCACGGAAAATATAGTCACGGCTCTAAGCCTTAAAGGGTGCACGGTATTTCTTTTGGATAAAGAACGAAATAGATTAGAGGTCAGCGCATCTTATGGCGTAAGCGAAACCTATCTGCAAAAGGGGCCTTTGGATGCAGATAAAAGCATCGCCGAAACCCTAAAAGGTAAAGCAGTTATAATCTATGATACGACAAAAGACTCCCGGATACAGTATCCGCAGGAGGCCAAAAGGAAGGTATTGCATCCATCTTCGCGGTTCCGTTATCAGTTAAGGGACGAGTAATAGGCGTGCTTAGAATTTACACCTCACAACCTCGAAAGTTTACCGGTAATGAAAGTGAATTTATTACCGGATTGGCCGAAATGGGGGGGATTGCTATCGATAACGCAAGAATGTACCATCATTTGAAGAAGGATCATGAAAACTTGATAAACGAGGTACACCGGTGGTTCGAATTTGGAAAGACCCCCTGATTTCCGTATAAAAATGGCGTTATATAACTCACAAAAAACATTTTTTAATAGTGGGGCAAATCCGTCATGGAAAAAAACATAAATACAGTTGATACCAGCGGATATTCATGCCCGATTCCCCTGATTATGTTATCCCGCAAATTAAAACGCACCGGGGTAGGGGATACACTAAAAGTAATTTCGGATGATCCGGCATTTAACAGGGAGATAAAAATCTGGAGTTATGAAACAGGTAATCCACTTTTGAATATCATATCGGAGGGAGAAGACCAGATTGCCTGGGTGCGCAAAGGTTCAGGTTTTAAGGGTGAGACGATTCTGGAAACCGTAAAATTCATAACTTTAGGGATAAAACTGCACTTCATAAAAACCCTCTT
>Ga0255055_10003353_pt1 | contig 10859 bp, 12 predicted proteins | sample JV7_2_27_MG_FD_188633 | JGI IMG/M metagenome (GOLD analysis project Ga0255055, IMG submission 188633) | Seawater microbial communities from Jervis Inlet, British Columbia, Canada - JV7_2_27 | ecosystem: Environmental > Aquatic > Marine > Inlet | place: Canada: British Columbia | collected... | reverse complement strand
CCATAATATTTTGTTCTTCAACATTATCATATCCTGCTTGTTGAGCATTCCAGGTAACCTGTTTATTATATGAATCATTATACTCAATTGATAATTTCTCATCTATTGCTAAATCCAAGAATCCATAGTGATATGGATTTCCATCATAATCGTCCCATCTTGACACAGGTTCAACAACATATACCCGTAGTTGACCACCATAAGAGGTAATTGGATAAGATGGTTCCGATCCTAATGTTACCTTGTTTTTTACATTAATTCCTAATGCAGAAAATGTAGATACAAAAAGTATTATTATTACACTTGCTCCAATAATTTTACTAATTCTATTTTTTTTCATATTTTATCCCCCAATTAACTTGCCAATTGGTAATTAATATTATAATAATCATTTATTATTTAAAAATTGCGGTAAAAAAATTTGACCTTTCTATGGATTTGTTGGGTTAGTTTATTTTAAGTGAATCTATCCATAACAATAACTAATTACAACCAATCAAACATACATTTGTTAAAACCATCACATAAGAAATATATCCCAGAAATAAAAAAAAAGGAAGATAGGTGGATTAATTTATAATCCAAGAATATAGCTTATTAATGGAAAGTTCTTTAAAAATTGTAGAAAAAAACTAAAATGTATAATTCTGCTTTTACTTTTTTCTACGACAACCGTAAATGTTGTATCCTCACTTTCCGCTTCATGAGGGTCTGTACAATATGCAGTAATTGTGTATGTTCCTTCTGTTTCAAATGTATGATCTAATTTCATACATGTTCCAGAAGGAAATGGACCATAACATGCGTTTCCTGTACCATCTCCAAAATCAACACAGATAGTGATATCATCTCCGTTTGGATCTTCACCGCAGAATTCATATTCATATGATTTTCCGGGTTGTACAGTTGTTGGACCATCAATAGTGGGTGGTAATGGTGGGTCGTTTGCGATTGCCGTCGATGCAATAAGTGGTATCATCAATAGCGTACAAAGATATATAACTAATATTTTTCTTTTCATATTTATCCCCTAATAAACTTGCCAATTGGTAAGCATTTTTATAATAATTGTTCGTTATATAAAGATTGCGGTTAAATAAGCTTTACATAATAAACCATTGACAGGGCATTTTTGTACAATAAATACTCAGTTTGAACAAAAAATAATATTATTGAATCACAAGGAACTAAATTTTATCAATTCCTCATTAGCACTATTACTTTTCATTCTGATCTTTACATCTTCATCCTTACCAGCATCACTATAACGGACACAAAGTGTCGCAGCTTTTTTAATGTCACTCTTTCCCCTACTTTTCTTCAGCAAAACAATTGGACTGCCCACACCTGTTACCTCTATTAGAATATCATTTTCTTCATGAAATTCTTTAAGAATCATGTTTTCTTCTTCATTTCTTCCAATAATAACCTTAGCGTCACTTTTCAATCTAAAATGTCTACCATATTTTAAAAGTTGAATATCTTTTATTGTGTCTTCCCCATGTTCAAAAGATTCTTTTATTCTTTTTGAAAAATGAGGATCTGTCAGTCGACAACCACCAGCAGGGCAAGGGTAATCCTTAATCCCCAGTTTATCTGCTAGTTCTATTTGAGGGAGTCGTCTACGTCCTTGAATCGATAATAGTTTTTTACGATCAATCCAATGTTTTTTCTCAGGAATTGTTGGATCTAATAATTTTGCAGAGAGAGGTCTAAGCACAAGGTTTTCTAATTCTGATTCTTTTTCAATAGTCTTCATTGCTTTTTTATGTTGAGACATAGGTCTTTGGCCAAGTACTTCTCCAGTGAAAATAAAATTTGCACCAAGATCCTTCATATATTTCTTTGCTTTTCGAAACATAAGGATCCTGCAATCAATACATGGATTCATATTACTGCCATAACCATGCTTTGGATTCTTTAACATCTCGATATAATCTTTGCCACCTGAGAGTATTTTAATAGGAATTCCAAAAAGTTCTGCAATCCGACTCGCTTCATGTCTACAACCTTTACGAGTACAAGTACAAAAAGGAGTAACAAAATTAAGTAAATGAACTTCTACATCTTGATCTATCATCATTTTAACAGTAATAGTACTATCTAAACCACCAGATAGCAAACCAATAGCTTTAATTGTTGAGTTTTTTTTCATAAGCCAATGTATTTTGTATAAAGCGATTTAGCAATCTTCTTGTCATTTGTTCCAATAACAATTACTCTACCATTCTTGAAAATATTAAGTTCGTAACCAGGAATTTTAAATCTGAGAACTAATTTATGATAATCTACTTCACCAATTTTTTGTAGTTTTTTACCTAAATCCTCAAATGAAATATTTACAGTATCAACTGGTGTAATTTGTATCGCGCCTTTACCACATAAAGAAATCATAGTTTCTTTTTTCTTTGCAGTTAGGAACTCAAAATTATGTTTCCCACAACATTCACAATCTTCTCTCTTTTTAATCATGATGTTTTTAAAATCATGAACCCACACATCATAAGTTAAAAGTCCTTTATTAAAATTCTTTCCAAGGAGAATTTTTAATGCTTCCGTACTTTGAACAGAGCCAATAATTCCAGGTATTGAATTTAAAACACCAACAGTATCACAAGTCGGTATGGATCCAGCTTCAGGAAGATTCTGAATCAAGCATCTGAAACATGGAGTTTCATGCGGGATAATATTCATTGCCATCCCATACGTCTCAATTGCTCCACCATAAATCCAAGGTATATCATGTTTAACACATGCATCATTAATTAAAAAACGAACAAGCATATTGTCTGTTCCATCTAAAACTACATTCATGTTTTTGATTATACGCTCGATGTTCTCATAGTTAACATCATCAACAATAGGATCAATTTTAATTTCTGAGTTAATTTTTCTTAATTTTTCAGCAGCTATTCCCGCCTTTGAAGATCCTATATCATTCTCATCAAAAAGATTCTGTCTTTGAAGATTATTCAATTCAACTATATCTCGATCAACAACTATTATATGACCAATACCGCTTCTTACAAGATTATTGGCAATAGTAGTACCCAGAGCACCACAGCCAATGATAACTATACGACCTTTTGCCAGTTCTTCTTGTCCGCTTTTTTTGATCTTTTCTAGTAATATTTGTCTACTGTACCGATTATTTACAAGCATAATTTATTCCTTTTATCGCCTCAGTGGCTTTTAAAAGACTACAGATTCTACATATTTCTTCAATCATTGAAGTACCATTTCCTTCAACAATTTGGTTTACAGATTTTGTTATTTCTTTTAAAATTTCACCGTCAAGTATTTGTGAAGTTCCTCTTTTTCCGGACACATATCGAGATACTGCTGCTTCCGTTAGCCCTAGTTTTTGCGCTGTCTTTTTTTGAGTAAGTTTATGATTTTCTATCATGTTTTTTGCAAATTCTCTTCTAATAACAGGTAAAACCTGCCATACTATTATTTCGCAAGGAATTTTCATAGCACTATACTCCAAAAATTATAAATACTCGACGACTATATAAATCTTACCAATTGGTAAGTCACGAGGGATGAACATTGTTTCTCCGAATACTTAGAAAATCATTATTGAAGCGGAAATCACGAATTGCCATAGCGGTTTTGTCAGTAATTATAGGTGCTGCAATAACAACTGCATTACTGAGTGTTTCTTCAGATATAAGCGAAAAAGTTGGCTTAGAATTTAGAAAATATGGTGCAAATTTATTAGTTGTTCCAAAATCAGACACAATAGAAGTCGGTTTTCCAGGTGTAGAATTTGGTGCTGTAACTGAGCAAAAATACATTAATGAAAGCGATTTATGGCAAATTAAAGCGATTTCGTGGAGAAATAATGTACTAGGTTTTACACCAACATTATATCAAGTAGTTATTGTTGGTGAAGGACAAGATGCCCAAGAAGTAGTTCTAGCTGGAACCTACTTCAATACAGATGTTAATATTATTGAGCCTTTCGATGAAAATGACCTCCCTATTTTTACTACTGGAATTAAAACAATTAGTCCTTGGTGGGAGATTGAGGGTAGTTGGATCGAAGATCAAAATGATACAACAAGTTGCATGGTTGGAGTGAATGTTGCTGAAAAATTAAATCTTGAATTAGATGATACTTTCACTATCCAATATAGTGATAACTTTGAACAAGGATTGAATATAACTTATCATAATCTCACTGTTGTTGGTATTTTTGAAACTGGAGGTAATGAGGATAACCAAATTTTTGTGAATTTACAATTAGCTCAAAATCTTACATCTCGTCCTGATAAAGTTCATACTGTTCAGGTTTCTGCCTTATGTAATGAATGCCCTGTTGATACATTTGCAGAAGAAATAGAAGAAAAAATAACTTATGCTGAAGCCAGAACTGTTAATCAACTAGTAAATGCTGAGATGAATATTCTTAGTAAAATCGAAAACATGATGTTTCTTGTTACAATTGTTGCCCTATTAGCTTCTGCCTTAGGTGTAACGACTACAATGACTACCTCTGTTATTGAGCGGCAGAAAGAAATAGGTTTAATGAAAAGTGTCGGTGCTGAAAACAAGAAAATTGTTGCATTATTTTTCTCAGAAGCTACAATTATCGGAACTATTGGTGGAGTATTAGGTTTTATTATAGGTGTTATCCTTGCTCAATTCATTGGTCTAAGTGTGTTTAGTACATCTATTGCTCCACAGTATCAGATTCTCCCCATTGCAATTGCAATTTCTATTGGCGTGTCACTATTAGCAAGTGTTTTACCTGTGAGAAGAGCCGTGAAAGTAGAACCTGCAATCGTTTTAAGAGGTGAATAAAACAATGAGCGAGAAAATCATTAGGCTTGATAATCTTTCAAAGATATATGATAAAAATACTCGTGCACTTGATAAAATAACTTTTTCGATAAACAAGGGTCATTGGACCTCTATTACAGGTCCATCTGGTTCTGGAAAAACAACTCTTTTGAATGTTATTGGTTGTTTGGATTCGTCAACAAGAGGTTCAATACATATTAATGGAACAGAAATAACTAATCTAAATCAAAATCAATTGACCAGATTCAGAAGAGAACATATTGGTCTTATTTTTCAGCAATATCATCTTGTTCCATATCTTACAGCACTTGAAAATGTAATGATGGCTCAGTACTATCATAGCATTGTTGATGAAAAAGATGCAACTGATGTTTTACAAAGAGTAGGTCTGGAGCATAGATTAAATCATATCCCATCACATTTATCAGGAGGTGAGCAACAGCGGGTTTGTATTGCAAGAGCCTTGATTAATGAACCAGAAATTCTTCTTGCTGATGAACCAACCGGCAATCTCGATCAAAAAAATGGTGAAAATGTCCTTAATCTTATACGAGAACTACATAGAGAAGGGCATACAATTGTATTAGTTACTCATAATCCAGATATAGCAAATCTGGGTGATAGACTCATCAATTTAATTGATGGAAAAGTAAGTTTGGATTCTTTAGTTAAAAGGTGAATATTATGAAAAAACAAAAAAATATAATAAATAAGGCTGAAAGAAGGAAGATGCTGCTTGAACAAAGAAAAAAGAAGTCAAGAACAATGATTGTAGTTGCAGTGTTGGCTATTACAATAATGTGTTTAGGTGTTTACTTTGTAATATCAACTGGTGAAAATGGAAATATCCAAGTTAATAAACCTTCTCAATCTACAATGAACCAAGATGAAACCAACGTTTGGGTTCCATTATCTGGGATTACGGATGAAGCAGATTTTTTTGAATATGATTCTGATGGAGTAGGAATTCGATTTTTTGCGGTTAAGGGTTCAGATAGAGAGGTTCGGATTGCTTTAGATGCGTGTGATGTCTGTTTCAATGCAAAAAAAGGATATACGCAAGCAGGTGACGATATGCAATGCATTAATTGTGGAAATAGATATTCAATAGACGGGCTTGGAACTGAGAACATAGGTGGCGGCTGTTGGCCTAGTTATCTGCCAATTGAAGTTAATGGAGATTATGTTTACATTAAAATCTCAGACTTAGAAAACAAGCGGGACATGTTTTAAGAACGATTAAATAATTAAATTAAAGGAGAAACGGAATTAAGTATTTTTAATCCTATATCTATCATTCACAGGCATAGTTTATTCCTTCTACAAACTCTTTGGATTTCAAGAGTCTGCAAATTCTACATGTTTCTTCAATAACTGTTGAACCATTTTCATTTGCTATTTTGTTAGAAGATTTTCTAATTTCATCTAAAATCTCATTATCGGTTATTTCTAATATCCCTCTCTTCCCAGATACATATCTCGATACAGTAGATTCGGTAATTCCTAATTTATCAGCAACTTTTCTTTGATTAAGACCATGATTTTCAATTAAATTTTTTGCAAATTCTTTCCTAATAATTGGTACTATATTCCATACTATAATTTCACAGGGAGTTTTCATAATTTTTCACAGTAATCTATATAAAGTAATCATTTATTATATATAATAATTGCCAATTGGCAAGTTTGGGTAGGTTCGTTTCAAAAAAATACTAAATATTTTGTAATATGCTTGCCAGTTGGTAAATATTTAGAGGAGGGAAAACAGAATGTTTAAAACTACATCAGAAAGTGAAATTACTAATGCTATTGTAAGTAAATTTGCAGAAGATATGAAGAATTATTCAAAAATAGATGTAATTGTAGTTGGTGGAGGACCTAGTGGGCTAATGGCTGCAAGAGAAATTGCCAAAAAAAATATAGACGTGCTTGTTATAGAACGAAATAACTATCTTGGTGGAGGATTTTGGATAGGGGGTTTTCTTATGAATACAGTCACTATTAGATCACCGGGACAAGAAGTTTTAGAAGAACTTGATATTCCATACGCTGAAGCAGGTGCAAATCTCTATACAGCCAGTGGCCCACATGCTTGTTCTAAGCTCATTGCATCTGCATGTGATGCTGGTGTAAAATTTCTTAATATGACTAGTTTTGATGATGTAATACTTAAAGAAGAAAGAGTTAGCGGCGTGGTTGTAAACTGGACCCCTGTTTCTAGTTTGCCAAGACAAATAACCTGCGTTGATCCTATAGCACTTGAATCAAAGCTAATTATTGATGCTACAGGACATGATGCCGTTGTCGTTAAGAAACTTGAAGAAAGAGGTGTTATCGGTAAACTACCTGGACATGGTAGTATGTGGGTAGAAAAATCCGAAGATCTCGTTGTTGAAAAAACTGGTTTGATCCATCCAGGTCTTATTGCTATTGGCATGACAGTTTCAACGACCTATGGTTTACCAAGAATGGGACCCACTTTTGGTGCAATGCTGTTTTCTGGCAAGAAAGGAGGTAGCATAGCACTGGAACAATTCAGCGAAACTGAACCATTAATAAAGGACAATGCAAATGGATAGTAAAGTGGAAATAAAAAGAAAAAAGAAGGTTTATAGAATCTGCTAGATATTGATTCAATCATTTCATCATACGTAAAATTTTAATACTAAACATGCATAATTAACAATTGTTAATATTAACCATATTGGGATGATAATTTGAGAGAAAGTAATAAAAAAATAATCATCGCAATCGAAATAGTAATTTTAATTATACTTTCTTCATTATTAGTAATTGCTAATTTAGATAAATTTGAAAATAATTTTTCACAATCTCTTCCACCACGAGATGATTCTATCAAAGAAAACGAATTAATGGATCCTATAACTGAAAATGTTATAGAGATGATACCGCAGATAGAAGAATCAACACTATTAGGTTATTTACAAAAATTAACTTCTTATGGACCACATCCTACTTCTCGTAGAATACAATCAATAATATCTAACCGACCAATTGTTGGTAAATTTTACGATTTGCCAATTGAAAAAGTTGCTAACTATATTTATAATGAGTTTGAAAGCATGGGTTTGGAAGTTAGGTATCAAACTTGGAAGGAGGATCTAACTTTCCAAAATCTAAGGAAACCAAAATACTATCCTGGATGGTGTATAGGTAACAATATAGAAGCTACACTACCTGGTATGGATAAAACAAGTGATAAGATTTTTATTTTTTCTGCTCATTATGATAGTTGGCAACGCAGTCCTGGTGCGACCGATGATAGCTCGGGTGTAGCTGCAATTCTTACAATTGCTAAACTAATGAGCCAATACGAATTTAATCATACAATTCGTTTTGTAATGTTTTCTGGAGAAGAACAAGGTTTACTCGGAAGTCATTCCTATGTTGAAGAATCCTACAATAATAATGATAATATTATCGCAGCATTAAATGCAGATCAAATAGGTGGATCTAAATCCGTTGACGAAAACGGTAATATTTGGGTCATTGAAAACGAGCCATCAAGTTGGATAACTGAAATCACTATCAATGTTAGTCAAAGATATTCTGAATATATAGGTCTAGAAATAATCAAACTAGATATTTCTTCAGGACATAGAAGTGACAATATTAATTTCTGGCAATTCAACTATGATTCAATTCATTATCATGAACCAATAGATCATAACAAAAATATTCATTCACCTCAAGACACAATAGAGAATATGGACAAGGCATTTTTAATAAAAGCATCCAGACTTATTTTTGCTACACTTGCCGAGCTAGCTTGGGACAAATAAAGGATATTGTCGGATTCTAAAAAAAATATAAAAACAAATCATTAAATAATCCAACTTTTTTCAAAGAATATTATTGTTTAATATAATAATCTGAATAAGTTTTGGTATATATTATATATTTGAAAAAAAAAGTTAAAAAAAAACAAGAGAAGGATTTTAGATAAATAATATCAACAAATGTAATATTTAATAATGTATAATTTAATACAATAGTTAGAAGTAAAAGAAAATGGAAAAATGGGGAATAGGCGGTTTAATTTATGGTATAATACTGCTAATTTTAGGTATTGCAGGATTATATAACAAAGCAAACCTTTGTAGCTACTATGTTGCCGCTTTTTTATTTATATTAGGAATACTAGCTCTAGTTTTTGGTGTCTACTTTATAAGAGCGGAAAAATAATAGAAAAATTAGTGAAAATTCATAAAACCTGAAATATTATTCAGTATACAATATGATTAATGATAAAACAGATAAACTACATTTAAAGGCACTTAAGTTATCATATTTTACTGTTGGATATAATATCATAGAATGTATTGTATCAATAATTGCAGGTTTTATTGCTGGTAGTACAGCTCTTCTTGGTTTTGGTTCTGATAGTCTTGTTGAGTCGTTATCCGGTATAATAATGATATGGAGATTTAGAAAACATAAAAATATATCCAAGGTAGAAGAAGAAAAAATCGAGAAAAAAGCAGTTATTTTTATTGGTGTTACATTTTTCATATTTGGTATTTATATTTTATTTGAATCATTTCGTAAATTGATTATACATGAGAAACCTGAACCTAGCATAATTGGAATAATCATAGCAATTGCCTCTATTATTGTAATGCCTATCCTGTTTTTATCAAAATATAAAATTGGTAAATCTATTGGAAGTAATAGCTTAATTGCTGATTCTAAACAAACTCTTGCATGTCTCTTTATGTCATTTTCTCTTTTAATTGGTTTAGGATTAAATTATCTGTGGGGCTTATGGCAAGCAGATCCAATTGTTGGTTTAGTCATTGTTGCTTTTCTCTTTAAAGAAGGATTTGAATTATTGTTTGAAAAAGAATAATCGTTGATACAAATAATTAAAAAATAAAAAAAGAAGAATTTTAGAAAAAACTTTTAGTTTTTCGACGAATTTTTCGACGAAATTTACAGCGAAAATGGTAAGGTAACCACTTTGGTATATGGCGGAATAGAAATTTTCATCTATCTGTTATCATTATTAATGTTTTAACAAATACGAGTCAAAATCTCCCATTCCACTAATAACAAATCACATAAAATAAAGAAAAAAAAGAGAGATTTTGGAATATTTTTTATTGTCCAAGATTTTGTATTATTTTTTGTAGTAATGGGAACAAGTTTGGATGACTCTGTATAAAGTTAAGTAATGGTGTGTTAATTGCTTTGTCTCTTGACACAGTAACAACAAACTCTGCCCACTCACTCTCAGTACCCCAGATGTCTTTTGCTTTTGCTTTAATGGTAAAAGCCCCCTCTGAATCCCAAGTATGACTTTCAGTTGCTTCGTCTCCAGATGGAAATGGACCTGAAAGAGTTTCATCTCCAGTATCATCTCCCCAATTTACTATATACTCGGCAATATCATCACCATCAAGATCTTCAGTGCTAAAACTATACTCATACTCTACACCAACTTTACCATATAATTGACTACTAATTGACGGTGGAAATGGGGCGACATTATTATCATAAAGGTCATAAATTTCAGAAGCACTTAAAGGTTGATCGTAGATTCTTACATCATCAATTAATCCTTTATAATAATAAAAATGTTGACCAATTACATCACTTGTTTTCCCATATCCTATAGAAAACATCTCTTTCATAGGAATATCTGTTAAAAATATTTGATCACTAGGTTTCCCAAAGTTATAACGTCGGTTAACTAATTCAACACCATTGAGATATCCAGTATTCCCATCTGGCCCTACCACAACAGCAAAATGATACCACTGATTTTCAACTAAAAGAAATCTTGAATCAAAACAAAGAATAGGTACCTGATTATTCTTTATCCATGTTACATAAAGCCTTGTATTCGATGGGTTTCTATGACCAATCTCTATAATAAACATATTATCAGGATCATATTCATTATCTATTCCAATGTAGAATAAAGGTGATATTTCTTGCTGATCAAGATTATAACTATATTTGAACCATAAAACAATTGTACCTTGACTGAGACTTCCAATATCAGTAATAGCATTTTGAGGAAGATC
>Ga0255055_10003352_pt1 | contig 10859 bp, 12 predicted proteins | sample JV7_2_27_MG_FD_188633 | JGI IMG/M metagenome (GOLD analysis project Ga0255055, IMG submission 188633) | Seawater microbial communities from Jervis Inlet, British Columbia, Canada - JV7_2_27 | ecosystem: Environmental > Aquatic > Marine > Inlet | place: Canada: British Columbia | collected... | reverse complement strand
AGTGGGGCGAACTGCCGGCTTGACCTTGCTGCTCTGATCCATGATGCTCCTGGGTGAGAATTTTGACGGTCCGACCCGGACCTTCCCGCGGGGTTTCCGTAAGTGCAGTGTGCCGAACGGAAAGGGGGCAGGTCCAGCGGCTCGTGTCGCGAGTAGGACGTGCAGCGGGGTGCTTCACGGGGCTCTCGCGCGAGTGGGTCGCAGCCGTAGAGACAGTTCCTGTGCGAGTCAATGACTTCAAAAGTCTTTTCGGGATGTTAGCCAGAGATCCCGTCCAACTGCAGCCCGCCTTGCGGGCTGTCGTTCCCGCCTGACCCCGCCCCGCCATCCGGCGGTTGTGACCTCGACAACTTCCCGAATCGGCTCGCCAATGCCGGAGGCGCCGCGGCTACGGCCAGAGCCAGAACCGCCCGAGGGCGACCGAGGTCGCTCACCTCCGGAACGGAAAAGGCCCCATGCAAAACGAGATCCTGGTCAACGCCACCCCCGGCGAGACGCGGGTGGCGATCCTGGAGAAGAACCAGTTCGTCGAGCTTCACCTGGAGCGGGCGAGGTTCCGCAGCGTCGCCGGCAGCATCGTGAAGGGCCGGGTGACCCGGGTCCTTCCCGGCATGCAGGCGGCCTTCGTCGACATCGGCCTGCAGAAGGCCGCCTTCCTCTACGCCGGCGACTACGTGGAGAACATCGAGCTCATCGAGGAGGAGAACGAATCCCGAGGACGTCGAAACCGCGGGCGCAACGGGGCGGGGCGCCGCGTTCCGAGCGTCGAGACCCTTCTCCACGAGGGGCAGGAGATCGTCGTCCAGATCGCCAAAGAGCCGATCGGAAGCAAGGGAGCGCGGATCACGTCCCACGTGTCGATCGCCGGCCGACACCTCGTGCTCACACCGTGGGCACAGCGGGTGGGAGTATCCCGGCGCATCGAATCGGACCGGGAACGACGCAGACTGCGAGAGATCGTCAACCGCATCCGCCCCCAGGACCTGGGCTTCATCATTCGCACCGCTGGCGAGGGAACCCGGGAGGCCGACCTGGAAGCGGACGTCCGCTATCTGACCACAGTATGGGACGACGTACAGATCCAGAAGGACCAGGTGCGAGCCCCGGAGGCGCTCTACAAGGAGCCCGCTCTCCCGCTGCGGGTGATCCGGGATTTCGCCACTAGCGAGACGAAGCGAATCGTGGTCGACTCCCAGCAGGCCTACGAGGAGATGCGGTCCTTCGTGGATCGCTTCGTCGCCGACCCGAAGCCGGTCATCAAGCTCTTCGAAGGAAAGGAGCCGATCTTCGACCACTTCGGCGCCGAGTCGCAGATCGACGCCAACCTGGGTCGCAAGGTGTGGCTCAAGTCAGGGGGCTACCTGATCATCGACCAGAGCGAGGCTCTGACCGCAATCGACGTGAACACGGGTCGTTACGTTGGAAGGCGGGACCTCGAGGATACCGTCCTCAGGACCAACCTCGAGGCCGTGCGGGAGGTGGTCAAGCAGCTCCGCTTCCGCAACATCGGCGGGCTCATCATCATCGACCTGATCGACATGGAGTCCCTCGAGAACCGGGAGAAGACCTTCCGAGCGCTCCAGGACGCAATCCGCCAGGACAAGGCGAAGACCAACATTCTGAAGATCTCCGAGCTCGGTCTCGTGGAGATGACGCGCAAGCGCACTCGCGAGAACCTGGTGCAGATGCTCTGCGAGCCCTGCAACTACTGCGACGGCAAGGGATACGTGCTCTCCGAGAGCAGCATGGCCCAGAAGGTGCTGCGAGAGATCAAGAAGGACCTGCCTCGCTTCTGCGGCCGCCGTATCGCAGTGACCGTGAACCGGCAGGTCGCCGAGCAGCTCCTGGGGCCGGAAAGGCGGACTCTGGAAGCCCTCGAACAGGAGCTGGGCTGCGAGATCGAGATCCGCACCCGCGCCGGGGTGCATCAGGAGCAGTTCGAGATCAACGCCCTCGACGAGGGCGCCGCCATTGCGCTCGACCTCCCCTGGCTCCCCAGCAAGGCCAAAGCGCAGGAGCAGCCCTCGGCTTCCGAGGAGGCTCCCGCGGAGGAGGAGGAACCCGTCCTCACCGCCCCCTCGCCATCGCTTGACGAGTCGGCTAAATCCCCGATAATGAAAGGTTCCCCGGAACGAGAGGAATCGTGATGTACGCGGTGGTTCGCACCGGTGGCAAGCAGGTGCGCGTGACTCCTGGCCACGCCGTACGGGTCGAGAAGCTCCCCGGGGAGGTGGGCGAGTCCGTCGAGCTCGACCAGGTGCTCCTGGTGGGCGGCAACGGCGAGACCCGCGTCGGCACTCCCCTGGTCGAAGGAATCAAGGTCGTCGGGACGATCACCGATCAGGGCCGTGGCCCGAAGATCACCGTCTTCAAGATGAAGCGCCGCAAGGGCTACCGGCGCAAGATGGGACACCGACAGGACTACACCGAGATCCGCGTCGACTCCATCGAGTCCTAGCGGACCGGGACCAAGAGACTGCGGTGAGCCGCCCCCGAAAACCGGGTCGGCCGCCGCGGGGAGCGGGGATTCGCAGATGTCGCACAAGAAGGGACAGGGAAGCTCGCGAAACGGTCGCGACAGTCAAGGGCAGCGCCGCGGCATGAAGCGCTTCGGCGGTGAGGCCGTTCGGGCCGGAAACATCCTCGTTCGCCAGGTGGGGACCCGGATCCACCCGGGCTCGAACGTGGGTCTCGGCAAGGACTACACCCTCTTCGCGCTCTGCGACGGCAAGGTCTCCTACGGTCGCTCGCGCGGCAGGATCGTGGCGAGGGTCGAGCCGCTCAACTAGGAGCAGCCTGGGGACCCGTCTCTGCGCAATCGGCTGTCCGGGGCCCCGGCTCCGGACAGCGATGAAGTCACGGGACTCGTTCATCGACGAGACGATCTTCACCGCCGTCGCAGGCCATGGCGGCGACGGGATCGTCGCCTTCCGCCGGGAGAGGTTCGTTCCCCGGGGCGGACCGAACGGCGGCGACGGGGGGCGCGGTGGCGACGTCGTGATCGTCGCCGACGGGAATCTCGCCACCCTGTGGGACCAGAAATACAGGCCAAAGCTGAGCGCCGAAAATGGCGCCGCCGGGGGCGGTAACGAGCGCACCGGCGCCGGCGGCGACGACGCGGTAGCCCGCGTTCCCGTGGGTACGGTCGTCTACGATCTCGAGGCAAGCGCCGAAGGCGCGCGCAGCGAGGCGAAGCCGAGCGAAGTCGACGAAGAAGGCGCCGAGGGCACCCTCCTCGCGGATCTCGTCGAGAACGGCCAGCGCGTCGTCGTCGCCCGAGGAGGGCGCGGGGGCTTCGGCAACACGCGCTTCAAGGGCCCCACCCGCCAGACCCCCGACTTCGCCACGCCGGGAAAGCCCGGCGAGAGGCGCAGGCTGCGACTCTCCCTGAAGCTCCTGGCCGACGTCGGACTGGTGGGAGCGCCGAACGCCGGAAAGTCGACGCTTCTTCGCCGCATATCGGCCGCCCGTCCCCGGGTGGCGGACTATCCATTCACCACCCTCGTCCCCGCCCTCGGTGTCGCCGCTCTGGACGACAGGCGCTTCGTCGTCGCCGACATTCCGGGGCTCATCGAGGGCGCGAGCGAGGGCGTCGGGCTCGGCGACCGCTTTCTCAGGCACATCGAAAGGACTCGCGTCCTCGTGCACCTGCTGGACGTGGGCACCCGGGCGCAGGAGGATCGCGACCCCCTCGCAGACTACGATTCGACCCGGCGCGAGCTGGAGGCCTACGACGAAGCGCTGATGGATCGCGTGGAGATCGTGGCGCTCAACAAGATCGACCTGATCGCCGACCGCGACGTCCTCCGCGAGCCGGAGGCGGCGCTCCGCTCCCGTGGCCGAGAGGTGATCCGGATCTCCGGCGCCACCGGAGAAGGAATCGGCGAGCTGCTGCGCTCCATCTCGCGCGCGATCGACGCGGAGGCGACGGACGACGATGGATGAGCTTCGCGAGGCCGCGAAGGAGGCGCGGCGCATCGTGGTCAAAGTCGGAAGTGGTGTGCTCACCCGGCGGAGTGCACTGCGGCTGCGGATCTTCACGGAGATCGCCCGCCAGATCTCCCAGCTCAGCGACTCCGGGCGCCAGCTGGTGCTGGTCAGCTCGGGGTCGATCGCGATGGGGAGCCGCACTCTCGGCTGGTCGCACCCGGGCCGCTCGATCCCCGAGAAGCAGGCCGCAGCGGCGGTCGGGCAGATCGGGCTCTCGGATCTCTACCGGCGGCGGTTCGCGCGCTTTGGGCGGCAGGTCGCCCAGGTGCTGGTGACACGGGGCGGGCTCGACAACCGCGAGCGCTTTCTCAACGCGCGCCGCACCCTGCTCACGCTGCTGGGTCTCGGTGTGGTTCCGATCGTGAACGAGAACGACACCGTCGCTACCGATGAGATCCGCTTCGGAGACAACGACAGCCTCTCTGCGACGGTGGTCAACCTGGTCGCAGCGGACCTGCTGGTGATCCTCACGGACGTGGACGGCCTCTACACCCGCGAGCCGGAGCCCGGAAGGCGAAAACCGCCTCTCTACGGTGTCATCGAGTCGATCACGCCGGAGATCGAGCGAGCCGCCGGTGGGTCCACCAGCGCGTTCGGCCGCGGGGGAATGATCACGAAGCTCGCCGCGGCACGAAGCGCGGCCCGCTCGGGCGCCGCCACCGTGGTGTGCAACGGAACCACGCGGAATGTCATCACGCAGGTGGCGGCGGGAGAGCCCGTCGGAACCCTCTTCGCCTCCGGAAGCCGGCTGGCCAGCCGCAAGCACTGGCTCGCCTTCACGGCTCATCCGCGAGGACGTCTGGTGGTGGATGAGGGAGCGGTCCGCGCGCTGGTGGAGAGGGGGCGGAGTCTCCTCCCCGCGGGCATCGTCGGCGTCGAGGGGAATTTTGGAATCGGGGACCCCGTTTCGTGCGTGGATGAACACGACCGCGAGTTCGCCCGGGGGCTCGCAGCCTATGCTTCCGCCGACGTGAACCGCATCAAGGGTAGCCCCACGCGGAGGATCACCCAGCTGCTAGGATATTCGAACGGCGACGAGGTGATCCACCGCGACGACCTCGTGCTTCTCGGCGGTGACATCCAGGGGTGACCCGGCCCGCCGCAGGCGGGCGCACCCGAGCCGAGAGCCGTGGCGTTCGAACCCAAATGGAACTGAAATGAACTTGGAAGCTCAGATCCGGGACCTCGCCAGGCGCGCGAGGGAAGCCTCGCTCTCGCTCGCCGACCTCGGGAGCCGGGCGAAGGACGCCTGGCTGCTGCGCTCGGCGGAGCGACTGGAAGCCGCCAAAGAGCACATCCTCGTCGAGAACCGCAAGGAGATGGAGGAGGCCGAGGCCAAGGGTGTGGTGGCGCCCATGGTGAGGCGACTCTCTCTCGAGGCGGGCAAGTGGGAGGACATGATCGACGGCCTGCGCGCCGTCGCGGCCCTCCCGGATCCCGTCGGCGAGATCGTCCACACGCAGGTGCGTCCCAACGGCCTGCGAGTGGGTCGCATGCGCATTCCGCTGGGTGTGATCGGAATCATCTACGAGTCCCGGCCCAACGTGACCGTGGACGCGGCGGCCCTGTGCGTGAAGGCCGGCAACGCCGTTGTCCTGCGCGGGGGATCCGAGGCCATCCGCTCGAACCTGGCCCTGGCCGACGAGCTCCGCGCCGCGGCCATGGAAACGGGAATTCCGGAGGACGCGATCGGCATCGTCCCACGCACCGATCGCTCTGCCATCGACGTGCTGCTCCGCGCCGACGAGTTCGTCGATCTGATCATCCCCCGGGGCGGGCCCGGGCTGATTCGCAAGGTCGCCGAGACTTCCACGATCCCGGTCATCAAGCACGATGCAGGAGTGTGTCACGTCTTCATCGACGCCAGCGCGGACTGCGAGATGGCCACGGCGATCGTGCGCGACTCGAAGATCCGGCAGGTCGCGGTGTGCAACGGGCTGGAGACCCTGCTGATCCACGCCGACGCCTCGCACACGGTGATGCCGGGCGTGCTCGAGGCGCTTCACGAGGAGGGGGTCGAGATTCGCGGCTGCAAGCGAACCTGCGAGATCTTTCCCGAGGCGATCCCGGCGGTGGAAGGCGACTGGAGCGAGGAGTACCTGGACAAGATTCTGGCGGTGCGGGTGGTAGACGATCTGGACCAGGCCATCGGCCACATTCAGCGCTACGGATCGGATCACACCGAGGTGATCGTCACCAACGACTACGCGAACAGCGGCGAGTTCCTGCGCCGCGTGAACTCAGGAACGGTGGGCGTCAACTGCTCGACGGCCTTTGCGGACGGCTACCGCCTCGGCCTCGGCGCGGAGATCGGTATTTCCACCTCAAAGCTGCACGCGTACGGCCCGATGGGCCTCGAGGGCCTCACGACCCTCAAGTTCGTTCTCCACGGCGACGGTCAGATTCGCGAATGAGCCCTCGGGATGGAATCGGCGTTCTCGGGGGAACCTTCAATCCCATTCATCTCGGCCACCTGCGAGCCGCCGAGGAGGTGTGTGCGATCCTCGGTCTCGAACGCATGGTCTTCGTGCCCAGTGCCGAGCCGCCCCACAAGGAGAGCCACCGCGAAGGGATCGCCCCGGCGAAGCTCCGCTGCGAGTGGGTCCGTCGAGCCATCGCGGACAACCCCCGCTTCGCGGTGGACCCCCTGGAGATCGAGCGGCCGGGGCCCTCCTACTCCATCGACACTCTCCGCAGGTTCGGCGAACGGATGGCACCGGAGAAGCCGATCTTCGTCATCGGGCAGGATGCGTTCGCGGAGATCGAAACCTGGCGGGAGCCTTCGACCCTGTTTACCCTCTCTCACTTCGCGGTGATCACCCGCCCACCGTCGGGTGATGGCTCGCTGACACAGCTGCTCCCCGCGAGGTTCGCGCAGCACTTCGAGCTGGATGGCGAAGGGGAGCTCGGCCGCCACCGCACGGCGGAAACCTGGATACGGCGAATCCACATCTCGGCCCTCGACATCTCTGCGACCGACATCCGCAGCCGCATCCGAGAGGGCCGGTCGGTGCGTTACCTGGTTCCGGAGACGGTGAGACGCGCAATCATCACCAGCGGGATCTACACACAGAGGAACGAGGCGTGACGCCTGCCCCCGATCAGACCGCCTGGGTGCGACGCCTGGCGGAGGCCGCAGCCCAGAAGAAGGCTCGCGACCTGGTGGCGCTGGACGTCCACGAGCTCACATCCTTCGCGGACGCCTTCCTGCTCGCGACGGGAACCTCAGACCGACACGTGCGCTCGGTCGCGGACGCGATGCTGGAGACGACCGAGAAGATGGGAAGATCGCCCCTGGGCGTGGAGGGCTACGACGAGGGCCGCTGGGTGCTGATCGACCTCAACGAGGTGGTGGTCCACATCTTCCAGGAGGAGGTGCGAGAGTACTACGACCTGGAGCGGCTCTGGAATGACGCACCCGCCATCGAGCTGGGGCAGCCGCCGGAACACCTCGTCGAGCACGAGACAGCCCGATGACGCAGCGCTCACTGATGACGTAAGCTCTGCAAGGCCCCGGGTCTCGCAGAGGCGATCCGCTCGCCGAGATGTGGCGCGGTGTTCTCGAGCTCTTTTTTCCGGGAGCCTGTGCGAGGTGCAGGAAGGCCGTCGGCCGGGGGGCGCTCTGCTCCCGATGCCGGCTCGAGCTGCTGCGACTCGCACCTGGCTTCGAAACCGAGGCCCCCACGCCCCTGGAGAGCTGGGTCGCGGCGGTTCCCTTCGAGGGTGAGGCCGCCATCTGGCTGCGCCGCTTCAAATACCCGCAGCCGGGCCTTTTCGGGCTCGATCCGGCGGCGGAGGCCGTAGCGACGGAGCTGATCCAGGAGGCCGCCCACCGGGCCCCCGGACCGGCGCCGGATCTGATCGTGCCCGTGCCCCTTCACCCGCTGCGTCTGCGCCAGCGCGGATTCAACCCGGCGGGCCTGCTGGCCGCGGCGATCGGCCGTGCGCACCGGCTTCCAGTCGATCCAGCGGCACTGACCCGGATTCGAGACACGCCGAGCCAGACCCAGCTGGCTCGCTCCCAGCGGGCCCGAAACGTCTCGGGAGCCTTCCGCGCGCGGAATCGGGCGCTGCCGGGGCGGATCTGGCTGGTGGACGACGTGGTGACGACGGGAAGCACGCTGCGCGAGGCCGCCCGCTCCCTGCAAGGGTCCGGGGCGCGTCGGATCGTGGCGATGTGCGCGGCACGCACGCCCGAGATTCGTTGAAACGCTAGCCACCCGCGGGCTATCCTAGAGGGTTACAACGGCGTAGTGATCAGGAGGATCCCCTCGAAATGGCGACCATCAAGAAGGCGATCACGCTCAGGCATCAGGCAAACCTCGGCGAGGATCCCGAGGACGTGGCGCTCTCGGAGGGTGATGAGGTCACCGTCCTACGCGAGTGGGAAGACCGCTCGCTCTGCAAGAACGAGGACGGCCTGCTCTTCAACATCCCCAAGGCCCACCTGGACGGCTGACGCCGATCCGGGACTCCCCGTCGAGCGTCGGGGTCCGTCCACCCACGGATTGGAGAGGCCTGGATCAGGCGTCGCTCCGCTACTCTTTGACGGCCTCGACGAGCGCCCGGCGCAGCCGGTCCGGGTCGACGGGCTTCTTGAAGATCACCGTCTCCAGGCCCGCCATCCGGCTGCGCTTGATGATGTGGTCCTTGTCGTAGTGAAAGGCGGTCATCATCAAGACCGGGAGGTCAGGGCGCCGCTCCTGAATGGCGGTGTAGAGCTGGTAGCCGTCCATGTTGGGCATGACCACGTCGGTGAGCACCACGTCGAACGACAAGCGGCTGAGCGCGGCGAGGGCCGCGATGCCGTCTCCCGCGACCTCGACCTGACAGCCGTCACTCTCGAGGATCTCGCGGAGACTGCGGCAGATCCCCAGGTCGTCGTCGACGACGAGCACCCGCACCCCCCGGAGCTCCTGCTCGGGCACCCGCTTCCGCCTGCGATCGGTGCGAAGGTCGATCATCCGGGTGGGTCCGATGTAGTCGATGGTCTCGTAGCTCTCCTCGCGAACCATCTCGCCGAGGCGTGTCAGGATCTCGGAGATCCGCGAGATCTCCCGCCGCACCGCGTCGAGCCGCTCCTCCTCTACTGACGCGTCGCTGTCTCCCGCAAGGCGTTCGATGTCCCGCTCCAGAAGCTCCACCTGATTGAGGATCACGGCGAGAGGGTTGTTGATCTCGTGGCTGAGACCGACCGCGACCTCGCCCAGGGTGGCCAGCTGGTCCTTGAGGAGGATCTCGCGAAGATCCTTCGCGAAGCCGATGGTGCCGTCTTCATGACCGCGCTCGTCGTGGATGATCGTCCCCGAGATGGCGACCGGGATTCGCTCGCCGTTCTTGGAGAGAAAGGTCGTGCGGAAGTTCTCGACGATCCCCTTTCCCCCGTGGTCGGGGCTCTGCATCGCCTTCATCACCCGCTTGGCCTCGTCGAGGCTGGGGTAGACGTGAGCGACGTAGGTACCGAGCACCTCCTCCGCGGTGTATCCGAGGCTCTTCTTCGCGCCGTCGTTGTAGTACACCACCGTACCGCCGCCATCGGTCCCGACGACGATGTCGGTCGAACGCGCGACCAGCTGCTCGAGTCGCTCCCTGTTGAGCGCCATCGCCCTACTCTGCCGCCTGCTCCGCCAGCCATCGCTCCGCATCGATGGCTGCCATACAACCCGTCCCCGCGGCGGTGATCGCCTGGCGATAGGTCGGATCCATCACGTCGCCGCAGGCGAAGACCCCCGCGACGTTGGTCCGCGACGAGCCGGGCTCGACCTTGACGTAGCCCACGTCGTCCAGCTCCAGCTGCCTCCGTACCACGTCGGTGTTGGGCTGGTGACCGATCGCCATGAACAGGGCCTCGACGGGAAGCTCACGGATGGCTCCGGTCTTCCTGTTCTTGACCCGGACGCCGGTCACGTAGTCCTCTCCGAGCACCTCGTCCACCACGCAGTCCCAGAGAAACTCGATCTTCTCGCTGCGGAAGGCGCGCTCCTGCATGATCTTGGAGGCTCGCAGCTGGTCGCGACGGTGGATGATCGTGACCTTCGGGGCGAAGCGAGTGAGGAAGAGCGCCTCCTCCATCGCCGTATCGCCGCCACCCACTACCGCCATCTCCTTGCCCCGGTAGAGAGCGCCGTCACAGGTGGCACAGGCCGAGACGCCGCGGTTCATGAGTCGCTGCTCGGACGGGATCCCGAGCCAGCGGGCGGTGGCACCGGTGGCGATGATGAGCGCATCGACGCTGAAGCGGTGACCCTCGCTCTCGACGGCGAAGGGACGCCGGCTCAGATCGATCTTCGTGGCGTCCTCGGTGAGAATCCGGGCCCCGAACCGCTCGGCCTGCTTCTGGAACATCTCCATCATTGCGGGCCCCGCCACGCCCTCGGGGAAGCCGGGAAAATTCTCCACCTCGGTGGTGAGCATCAGCTGGCCGCCGAACTGGAGACCGGCGAGCACGACCGGCTCGAGCTCCGCCCGACCGGTGTAGATCGCCGCGGTGTATCCGGCGGGGCCGCTCCCCGCGATCAGGACCCGAGCCTGCTGGGCGCCTGCCTCCCCGCGCGGGGCGCCCAGCAGTCCATCCAGTTCGCCCCGGCGTTCGAGATCCGCCAGGTCATCGAAGCCGCCCACGTGCCGATCACCGATCCAGATCTGGGGCACCGACGTCCGACCCGAACGCTCGATCATCTCGGCCTGACGACCCGGCTCGGCCTCGATGTCGATCTCGGCCCAGGTCTGCCCTTTCTCCGCGAGCAGGCGCTTCGCCCGCTCGCAGTAGGGACATTCGGGCCTCGTGTACAACACGATCGGGGGCATGAACCCACACCTCCCAGGGCGGTGACTTTACCGGTTTCGACGCCGGAGCCGCTACATCAGAG
>Ga0255055_10003351_pt1 | contig 10860 bp, 7 predicted proteins | sample JV7_2_27_MG_FD_188633 | JGI IMG/M metagenome (GOLD analysis project Ga0255055, IMG submission 188633) | Seawater microbial communities from Jervis Inlet, British Columbia, Canada - JV7_2_27 | ecosystem: Environmental > Aquatic > Marine > Inlet | place: Canada: British Columbia | collected... | reverse complement strand
CATGCTGGCGGAACCTTACAGGCGAGGGGAACGCTGACCGAAGAAAGTATTGACTTTTCCAGCGAACTGTGATGGAAAGACTCTTTCAATTTTTGATTTCGGTTGTATCATTTTCCATATAAATACCTACACTTGTCGCCGTACCCATTGATCTGCTGTTTTCTTCATGCATAGCGGCCTTGATTGGGTTTTCCAAACCCACAACGATTGGGGCACTTCGCGCCCTTGTCTTTTCCCGCCTATGGCGGTAAAATCTAAGCCACCCGCTATGTGGGTGGTCGTTGACTCAGCCAACAAAAACGGAAATTATACCAAGGAGGCATAAATTGATTGGTATTGAGAACATAACCAATAACAACGGATTGGCCATGGCGGCGGTAGGCGCGGCGATCGTGTTTTCAGGCCTGGTTGTCTTGACTTTTGTTATTTCCCAGATCCACAAAATCCTTAAACTGTGGGATGAAAAAGAGAAGTTCATAGAACGATTCAAAAAAAAGGCCCCGGCCGCGGTTGCCGAACAAACCGATGCCCCTGTTTATTCGGAACGCCATCTCCCGTCTGTTGATGAGCTGACCCGTACTTACGAACCCCTGGTTGACCAGCTGAACGAACCGTTTAAGCTTTCACAACTTTTTGAAATTGCAAATAAAAATGACTTTCCCCATCCTCATCTGTCGATACAGCGCCTGCAGGAGGCCAACATACTGGTTACACAGGGGGATGGCACCTTCATTTGGAATAAACCAAAAGGAAATTAAAGGTTTAAAAATGCTCGATTTACTTTTCCAGTTTCTACAGAACACCGGCTATTATCTAGCAGATTATCGCCATTACCTCATGATCGTTGTGGGCAGCACGTTTCTTTATCTGGGGACCGCCAAAAAATACGAACCTCTTCTGCTGGTTCCCATTGGCTTTGGCATTTTAGTGGGAAATGTTCCTTTCTTTAAAGGCTTTGGCATCGGTATCTATGAATCAAACAGCGTTTTGCACTATCTTTACTTTGGCGTTACGAGCGGTGTCTATCCTTCAATAGTGTTTCTCGGTTTAGGGGCCATGACCGACTTTTCATCATTATTGGCCCAGCCGAAATTAATGCTTTTAGGGGCTGCGGCCCAGATGGGCATCTATTTTACCCTATTGGGGGCCCTGTTTTTCGGGTTTCTTCCCAGGGAAGCCGCCTCAATTGCAATCATCGGCGGGGCCGACGGCCCGACATCCATTTTTCTAACGGCAAAACTGGCGCCGCATCTTATCGGACCCATTGCGATTGCAGCGTATTCTTATATGGCCCTGATACCGGTTATTCAGCCGCCGATCATGCTGCTGCTGACCACCAAAAAAGAACGGCTCATCAAAATGGCGCCGGCCCGCAATGTTTCTAAAAAGGAACTATTGATATTTCCGGTCGCCGCCGTCCTGCTGTGCTGCTTTCTGGCACCCACCGCACTGCCATTGCTGGGGATGCTGTTTTTTGGAAATTTCTTAAAAGAATGCGGTGTTGTGAATCGCCTGGCCAATACCGCCCAATCCGCCATTGTCGATACCGCCACCATCTTCCTCGGCTTTACGGTCGGCTGCAGTACCCAGGCCGATGTATTTCTGACGTCCAAATCCCTTGGAATTTTCTTTCTGGGAGCCGTTGCATTTTCAATTGCCACCGCATCCGGTTTAATTTTTGCTAAAATTATGAACCTGTTTTTGAAAGAAAAAATTAATCCCCTGCTGGGTGCCGCCGGCGTATCCGCTGTGCCCGGTTCCGCCCGCGAAGTGCATTTGATGGGTCTGAAAGAGGACCCGACCAACTTTTTGCTGATGCACGGAATGGCCTGCAACTCATCGGGAGTTATCGGCTCGGCAATCTGCGCCGGGATCCTGTGGAGCTTTTTTATCTGATTGGAAGTTGGGTATATTGGATATTCGGTATTGGGTAATCGATGCAAGGCGGGTAAAGCTAATTGCTTAGTGCATAGAGCAGAGCGCATAGCGCAAAGAATCTAAACAGGGAACTTCGATGAATATTTCTTGCCCTATGCTCCATGCTCCATGCTATTTTACTGCTGAAGCGGGATTTCTTTGATGCAACGAAATCCCATCCAGTGGGCACCGTTAACCGGATCTTCAGGTGTCCATCGGCAGGTAACTCTAACAAAGATGGCAGAGCCTAAAAAGCAGCCCCCCCGCATGGGCAGATTATCTTCCAGCCATCGCCCTTCGCAGATCTCCCAGATATTGCCGCACATGTCATAGCAGCCATATGGGCTGACGCCCCGGTCGAAGAAGCCAATTTCAGACGTATGACCGAGACCGTATTCATTAGAATTACAATGTTCCGGCAAAAAATCCTGGCCCCAGGTCCACCAGCGGCCGTCTTCACCGCGGCCGGCCTTTTCCCATTGCTCCTCGGTTGGAAGGGATTTTCCGGCCCAAGCGGCATATACGCGGGCATCCTCCCATCCCACAAACACCACCGGCTTCATCGGCTGTCCCCACAGGGGATGGTTTAACAGAAGCGGTTCACGGTGTCCGGTGGCCTCGATGAAATTCTGGTACTGGTAGTTGGTGACCGGATAGCGGTCGATATAAAAATCTTTCAAATAAATGGTTCTGGCAGGAACTTCTGAGGCAAAGATGGGGTTCTCATCGCTGTCCAGCAGGAATATCTGGGCTAATTCTTCTTCGGTGATTCCTTTAATAAAATTCCCGGCGGGCACCAATACCATCTCGGCACCATCAATGGGGGCGATGATGGTCTCAGGAAAGGGGTCGCTGCCCAGCATTTTGGTAATGTTCCAACGGGTCTCCATGTCAAATCCGTCTACTCGTGATTTGTTTGGATCCTGAGTTGAAAAGGTTTACGGTTTAGGCCACTGGCACGGGGCAGGGAGCTTGGGGCATGGCGCATGGGGTAAAAGATGAAGCCGGCTTTTTTGACTGTGTTTTTTTACCCCCTGCCCTCTGCCCCCTGCCCCATGCGCGAAGCCCCATGCGCCATGCCCCGTGCCCTATGCATTTCTTATACTTCATTTATGCCCTTCTTTTTTCAGCAAATCGCGGTACCAGCTGGAAAATTCGTACATCCCCCGAAAATAATCGTCTTCGTTAACAATGCCGAGGGCGATTTCAAGTACCCCGCGTCCGTAAGAATTACTGTATTCATCAGAACCGCGTGATTGTAAAAACTCCCGCACAAGCATCTGGGTGGTCCGTTTGGTTTTATCTTTACGGATGTCAATCGGATCTTTGGGTTCTTCAAAGGGGTCCCAACTGTCATAGCCTTTTTTCAATATGTGTTTTTGACGACGGGGAGCCATGCTTTCGAAAACAGCCCGTTTTCTTTTTTCGGCTTCTTCAGGAGACAATTCGGTCATCAGGTTCTCCTTAGATGCTTTTTAGAGGGAAGCGGCTCGGGGGACTTTTCCTCCCCCACTCCAAGATAATCATCATCGTAGGTGGTAAGCAATGCCATGGATAACGGCACCAGCATATCCGACAGTTTTACATAGCGGGATTTAAGATCCCGAATCAATTCAGCAGATATTTTCTGGAGCTGATTTATAACCATATCCAGATTCACGGTCGGATACTGTTCGCCTTTTTCAAACCCGGACTGCCCGCAGGTATGCCCCTGGCCTCCAATGGCAGTCGGTATGCCATAAAAACGACAGGTAAGCGGACGATTATCGTACAGATCACACAATTCCGCTTCGTTTAAAAGCGGACAGCGTACCCGTTCCCGGGCCAGCCCGGCAAGAATCTCATCTTCGCTTTTCCCGGCCTGCAGATCCTGATAGGCTTTGCGTTTGAGTTTGTGAACCCGGCGGTCCGCCCGATTGGCCCTTTCTAAAAGCGCGGCTTCTTTTTCGGATCCCTTTATTTTTTCATTGAACTTACAATTGATATAAAGGGCTTCGATCAGCGTTAAATCAAAAAGCGCATAGCAACAATCCGTACATTTTTCCTCACACTTTACACATTCCGCATATGCCTGTTTGACGCGTTCAAATGCATCATCTGCTTTAGAAACCAGCTCTTCATACTTTTTAAAATAAGGTGTAAAATCAAAATCCATCGGTCTGCTTTTCGCTCCTTTTTCTATTATACAGTATATTGGTTAATATAGACACATTGTCGGGTGTCAAGTAATAAGTGACTAAAGTTTAAAGTGAACTAAAGTGCCTAAAGTTAAGGAATTCTGCCCATCGAGAGCCTCAGGGTCGAACGATCATTTTTATAAAAAATGGAGCGCCACGCGGCGCAAGCGCCTGCGCTGCGCGAGCGATTCCATAATTTTAGGCACTTTAGTTCATTTTAGTTCATTTTAGGCATTTCCAAATGTTTCACGTGAAACATTCACTTCCCCACACAAAACCGGCTGAAAATCTGATCCAGCACATCCACTTTAACATTATCGCCGCTGATGGCCCCCAGGCTATCAATTGCCTCCTGAAGATGAATGGCCAACAGCTCGCTGGATGTGCCCTTTTGGGTTTGTTCAATAATGGTTTCAGTCGCAACAAGGCTTCTTTCAAGCAGCTGCTTATGTCTCAGGTTGGGAACAATCACCGCATTCAAATCAATGGGGTCGTCCCCGCCGGCCAGCTGGATAATTTTGTCTTTCAGGCGATCAATTCCCTTATCATACAGCGCCGAAATCCGCCCCCGATCATTAAATACCCAGTCGTCGGGAATGGCCGTTTCGTTCCCCTTCCGGGTCAGATCGATTTTATTCAGTACAATGATAATTGGTTTTGATTTTATCTTTTCATAAATATGGTAATCTTCAGGAGCCAGCGGGCTGCTGGCTTCAATCATAAACAGCACCAGATCGGATCCGTTGACATGCTCGAGGGTTTTTTCAATTCCGATCTTTTCTACGGGATTGTCGGTGTGATGGACGCCGGCCGTGTCGCTGACGACAACCGGAATGCCTGCAAGGTTTAGCGTTTCTTCGATCACATCCCTGGTGGTTCCCGGCACGTCGGTCACGATGGCGCGATCCTTTTGAACCAGCTGGTTTAAAAGGCTGGATTTACCCACATTAGGGCGACCGACCACGGCAACGGCAAGTCCGTCTCGAAAAACATGAGCGTCCACATAATTTCGGATCAGGCTCTTTAGCGGTTCCAGCACTTCTTTTTGAAGCGTTTTTAGCGTGTCTTCGGGTTGCATGAATTCTGCAACAGCTTCCGGGAAGTCAATTGCAGCTTCTATCCGGGTTAAGAGGTCGACTAACCCGTCTCTGATGGAAGTGATCTGCTCCTGCAGCTTTCCGGTCACCTGAGCAGCCGCCAGTTGCAGACTCTTCTGGGTACGGGCATTGATGACATCGATGACCGCTTCGGCCTGGGTCAGGTCAATGCGCCCGTTGACAAAGGCCCGCTGGGTAAATTCACCCGGCTCGGCCAGCCGGGCACCTTTTTCTAAAACAAGTTGCAAAATGGCGTGCAAAACCACCGCACCGCCGTGAGCGTTAATCTCTACGACATCTTCACGCGTATAAGTCTGCGGGGCCTTCATCGCCGAAAGCAACACTTCATCCAGCAACGCCCCGTTTTGCGGGTCAACGATGTGCCCATAGTAAAGCCGGTGGGTCTCAAATTCAAATGCTTTGGGCCTCTTGTCCTGATGCGCCGGATGGATAACGGCATTTGAATCCTGACACCTGTCAATCGGTCTGAAAATAGCGTTTGCAACCGCAAACGCATTTAAGCCGGATATCTTAACGATACCGATCCCGCCTTTTCCGCCGGATGTGGCAATGGCTGCAATGGTATCTGGGTTATGTGTCATTTGATCAAAACAAAAGATGGCGGCCCGGCACAATTCAATTTCTGGAAGAACTTCTCTTTTTTGGAAATATCACAAGCTTTCGTAAAGGACCTTCCCCCCGGCTGCGGGTTAGAATTTCGGGAAAATCCTTGAGTGCAATATGCACGGTTCTGCGATCATAGGCATTCATCTCGCCGAGGGATATGGGTTTTCCGATTTTTTTGGATTTTTCGGCTAACCGTAGGGCCATATTTTCCAGATTTTCTTTGCGGGTCTCCAGATAGCCCTCGATATCCACCAGAACCCGAATTCGGTTTTGATTGTGTTTGTTGACAGCCTTTTCAACAATGGTGTGAATGGCATCCAGGGTTTGGCCGCGTTTGCCGATTAAAAGGCCCGCATTTCCACCATTGACATTAAAACATAGGCGCTCCACATTTGTTTCAACCGAAACTTTAGCATCTGTCGTGATGGCGTCCACAATTCGTTGCAGGACGAGCCGGCCAATTTCCGCGCAATCATCGGGGGATGAATATAGCCCTTGGCCTTCTGAATTTTCTTTAGCAGCCGTATCTTCATCGTCTATAACCATGGCGCCTGTCGCTTCTGATCGGCCGTAAGCGTCGGACGCAGGCGGTGCTTCGGTGTTCATTTCAGCGGTTTCCGGTTGCGGCTCCGAAACCGGCGAATTCCCGGGCAACGTTACCCGAATTTTCGCTTTTTTGGTGCCGGATAAACCGAAAATGCCGCTGGACCCGTAAGATAGCACTTCATATTTAATCTCTTTTTTGGGCATCTTGAGTTCCGCGCAGGCTTTCGCAACAGCCTTGTCAACGTTTTTTGCTTTGAATTCAAGCGAAGCCGACATGTAAAACCTCCGTAATTACGCGTATTTTTTCTGGGTATAATACTGCTGGCCAATCGATAGAAGGTTGTTCACCAGCCAGTACAAAACCAGGCCGGATGAAAAATTGATAAATATGACGGTAAAAATAATGGGCATAAACATCATCATTTTGGCCTGGGTGGCGTCTCCCATGGGGGGAGACATTTTTTGCTGAAGCAGCATGCTGGCACCCATGACAATTGTGAGAACCGGTATTCCGAAAGGCGGTTCCATAAAGGGTACTGTAAAATCGAAGCGAAACAGGCGGTCCGGTGCAGACAGGTCGACAATCCACAGGAAAAAAGGCGCATGCCGCAGCTCAATGGCTTCGTAAAGCATGCGGTAAAGCGCAAAAAAGACCGGGAGTTGAACAACCATGGGAAGACAGCCGCCCAGCGGATTGACTTTATAGGTGCGATACAGCCCCATGACTTCCTTGTTCATCCGTTGTTTATCGTCTTTGTATTTTTCGCGGATCTCTTTCATCAGGGGCTGGATTTTCTTCATCTCGTTCATCGATTTATAGCTTTTTTGTCCCAGGGGCCACAAAACGAGTTTAACCAGTAAAGTTAAAATGATAATGGCCACCCCGTAATTGGGGATCACACTGTAAAACGTGTTCATCAGCCACAGGAAAGGCTTGGCAATGATATCAAACCAGCCGAAATTAACGACTTTATGCAGATCATTGCCGACAGTTTTGAGTTCCTGGATTCTTTTGGGACCCATAAAAAACTGGTATTTATAGATGTACTGGGTCCCGGGCTGAATTGCTTTTTCCGGCTGCCGGTACCGGGCGGTCACAAATTTATCCGATTTTAACTCCAGATGCAGGCTGGCCTCTTCGATCTGCTCGGGTAGGAGGCTGGACATAAAATAGCGGGTCTGCAGGGCAACCCATTTGATTTTGCCGTCAAAGGTATCCTGGTCTTTAAGCTTTTTCGTCTTGAATTCTTCAAGTTCGTCGTTAATAAGGGCGCTGGGCCCTTCAAAAGCATACATTCGCTTATCACCCGGAGCTTTGCCGTTTAAAGTCACAAAAAGTCTATCCTGCAGGCTGCGCCCGGATCCATTTTTAATGGTTACATCCATACCGATAGCATAGGTATGCGGTGCAAATTTATAGGTTTTTTCGATGATAATTCCATCTTGCGAACGCCACAAAAAAGTAAGCTCCCGGGGGCTGTCTTTCACCTCAAGCTGATTGGAAGCCAGGTTGGCGCTAAAAACCGCTTTATCCAGTCCGGCAATACTTTTGCCGGTAAATCCCAGTCGGCCAACGCCTAAGGTTTCATTGTTGGTCAGAATTTGTTTTAAAGGTGAATCCTTTTGAACTGTTTCACGATAGTTTTTAAGGAGAAAACTGAAAAATACCGCCCCATTCTCAGAAATTTTAGCCTGATAAAGCGGGGTATCAACGGTGATGGCAGCTGCCATCTGGGGCGGGGTCTCTTTAACAGCGGATTCTTCAGCAAGCGTTGGCGTTTCAGTCGCTTCTTTGTAAGGCTTTTCACTATCTTTAACCGCTTGTTTTTCCTCTAGCGCAGGGGATTCAACCTTTTTTGCTTCACGGCGCTCGGCTTCTTTAGGGGCTAAAAAAAATTGCCACGCCAGAAATATAGCGAGAGAGAGGATGATGGCTATAAACAATCGCGATTGTTCCATTGATTTCTCCTAAACCGGATAAACCGGAAAAATGGCCACCAAGGCACAAAGACACAAAGCAAAACTGTTTATAAAAATTAAACTTTGTGTTTTGGTGTCTTGGTGGCGAAAATGTTTTTTCACAAAATGCAAAGAATCCACAATTAAGACTCTAATATCAGGTGATGCCTTAAGTATCCTGTTCCTTTTCCTAAAAAGAAGCATGTCATTTCGAGATCAAACAGGTATATTATCTGGGGACTTAGCTGGGGGAGCAGGTGCTGCGCCATTAACCATGCCAAACTCGTTAGTCGTGTTTTGTTCTGCGCAGGTTAGGGAACCGGATCAACGCCACCAGGATGAAAGGGATGACATCGTAACAATCGCTTGGAGGCCAGAAACAGGCCTTTTAAAGGACCGTGTTGTCTGATTGCCTGATAGGCATAATTCGAACAGGTTGGATAAAAACGACACGAGCGGCCAATAATCGGAGACAATGTGAATTGGTAGGCCCTGATCGATGCTAACATCAATATCGATATAATCTTTTTAATCAACACAATTCGAAATCTTTTCAAACAAATTTTGAAGGAATGAATATACCTTCTCAGATGAAAGGTCTGCGGCCTTTTTTTTGGCTACAATGTTGATATCCCAGTTTTGATTTAAATGCTGCCTGTTTAATCGAAAATATTCGCGTACAAGACGTTTAATTCGGTTTCTTTGTGCAGCTTTTCCGACCTTTCGAGTAACCGTGATGCCCAGTCTTGGGCGGTCGACTCGGCCAGGTTTAAAAAAAGCGATAAAACAGTCGTTTTGAAACTTGCGTCCGGATCTGGTGAGTTCGAGAAATTCCGGTCGTTTTAAGATTCGATCTTCCTTTTTAAAGGAAAAGCGCATCGTTATTCATTACCCATCATTCAATTCGCTGATCTGACCGTTTCAAGCGGAGAGCCGGGCCCTACCCTTTGCCCGGCGCCGATTAATTACCCTGCGACCCGCTTTAGACGACATCCGTTTGCGAAATCCATGATTTCTGGCCCGTTTGATTCTGCTGGGTTGAAAAGTGCGTTTCATGCCCTAAGTCCCTTATTTTATTATATATTTTTAATTTGCCGTTTGGGTGTCAACTGTCATGTTATGCGACCCGGGGTGCAAAGCCCGAAATTTTTGATTTAAATCACAAGCTTGAAATCATGTCAAGACGAAATCACTATTCTTTATAAATTTCAAATATATCGAACTCTTCCATATGATAGGTGGCGTTGGGGTATATGACAATTTGTTTACCGATGGCCTTTTCCAGAACCGTTATTAAATTATTTTCTTCACCGTGCAACAGCTCGGCAATCTGCGGATTAACTCTTAATGTCAGCCGGATACCATTCATATCCTGGGACTCCCGCAAAATTTCACGAAAAATCGAGTAGCAAATCGATTGTTTGGAAATAATATAACCTTCACCGTCGCAATAATAGCAGGGCTCGCACAGAATCCGGGTGAGCGGTTCCCGGGTGCGTTTGCGGGTCATCTGGATGAGCCCCATCTCCGACATCGGCAGCACATGGGTTTTACTCTTGTCTTTTTCCAATGCTTCCCTGAGCGCATTGAACACCTTTTCCTGGTTGGACTTTTTCTCCATATCGATAAAATCGATAATGATAATGCCTCCGAGATCCCGCAGCCGGATTTGATAGGCAATCTCTTTGACGGCCTCCAGATTGGTTTTTAAAATTGTTTCTTCCAGGTTGTGTTTGCCGACGTATCGGCCGGTGTTGACATCAACCGCTACCAGGGCCTCGGTGTGCTCGATGGTAATATATCCGCCGGATTTCAACCAGACCTTGCGTTTGAGAGCTCTGGAAATATCGCCTTCCAGATTGTAAGCGTCAAAAACCGGTTCGGAGCCGTCATTGAGCACCACGTGATCCTTTAAGCCGGGCATGTAAGTTTCCAGAAATGATAAAACGGAATCATAGGTCGGCTTGGAATCGATAACCAGTTTCTCGACTTCATGGATCAGCAAATCCCTCACCGCGCGCAGGCTCACGGAAATCTCCTGATGCAATCTGGACGGGGTGGGAGCTTTTTCATATTTTTTTTGGATGTTGACCCACAGGTTACTCAAAAAGGACATCTCGGAGGCCAGTTTTTCTTCCGGCTCGCCCTCAGCAGCCGTCCGCACAATATAGCCATAGTAATTGGTGCGCAAATTCATGGTGCTGTTTCGCAGGCGCTCGCGTTCGATTTCATCCTCGATTCGGCGGGAAATGCCGATATGATCGGATTTGGGCATCAGCACCAGGAAGCGGCCAGGCAAAGAAATGTAAGACGAAATTCGTGCTCCCTTGGTCCCGATGGGAGATTTGACGACCTGGGCCAATACCTCCTGGCCCTCTGAAATAAGCTCTTCAATCTGATAGCTGCGCCGGCCCTCGTATGGTGCCGGTTCCGGATTGCTTGCGGGTTCTGCCTGCGGCTCCTCGGTATCGATTTGAAACATGTTCTCATATTCCTTAAAATCATTTGTATAAACATCATCCACATAAATAAATGCC
>Ga0255055_10003350_pt1 | contig 10862 bp, 19 predicted proteins | sample JV7_2_27_MG_FD_188633 | JGI IMG/M metagenome (GOLD analysis project Ga0255055, IMG submission 188633) | Seawater microbial communities from Jervis Inlet, British Columbia, Canada - JV7_2_27 | ecosystem: Environmental > Aquatic > Marine > Inlet | place: Canada: British Columbia | collected... | reverse complement strand
GACAGAAACAATCCCATTAGAGAATATGTTCTCCGTATCGCCCCAAATTTTTCCTTTTTTCAATCTATTTTATCCTAAATTTCATATCATCCTGTGCAAACGAAACCATGAGCCAAAACCAAAAAACTAGAAACACACAGCCTATCACCTGTAACATTAAAGATCACCAAAAGTAATCCTGTCGGGGATCTCCATCCCTTCATCTTTCCTGGCCTTCTCACGAGCCTGGGCCTCCTGTGCCACAATCCCGATATGATAAGGAATCCTCACAGACTCACCTGATGTTTTTATGTTACTCGGTCTCTTTCTTCGGCTCATAATTCTCCCTTAGAGAAAAGAGGGGACAGGAGCCTCACCCCGGCCCCCCTCGATTTTTAATCAAAACCTAAACTCTCGCCTAGACTGTCGCACACCTCTGTGCTTGCTGGGTATCTCCTAATGCTCCGCCATACCGCATCCATCCTACCTGAGAATCAGTGTAGGAAAGAATCTCGAAATTCGTGAATGTGGTCAGATCCATCCTGTATCCGGCGATCCACTTGTTTCGCGGGATAATGACATAATAAACATTGGTCGTGGTCAACATGGTAGTCGTTACCTGCTGGAATTTGTAGTCGAGTGCTTGTGTTGGAGATGCTGTATCATAGACAACATTTAGAGCCTGTTTGATTCGGCCTCTCAACTGGAGGGGACACAGCACGATAAATGTCGTGTTCTGTGGGGTGACTCCATATCCGCGATTGATAACATTTAGGATTGCAGTCTGAGCTGCTAGGTTCATTGTTGCGGCGTCCCGGCTTGCCAGGTATCCCCGATCTCCAGCGGCCAACGTATCGGGAGATGCCTGCCATGTGATATTCTGGGCTGCCGGCAAAGCCTCAATCAAGGCATAGAAAACGGCTGCCCTTGCCTGATATGCCGCGTTCCTGTACGCTTTTGCAAGGCTTTCGATTGTCAGATATTCCTCATCGTCAAAAAGCATCCGATCCCAGTTCAGCCCACCAGCATATCTCTCGAAATAGACATGCGAGCTTTCACCTGACATCTGATATAGCTTGGCCTTACTTCCGAGTGGAGTTGCGTTGAATTGAACATTGTTCGCGATATCCAGAAGATCAAATCCGTTCCGCCTCTGTGCAGACATATCCCGAGTGTCAAAAATCTGCTCATAAGCATTGTCGTAATAGGTCAACTGGTCGTACTTCTGGATGATAGGCAGGATTGAAGTCGGGAAGTCGCTTGCGGCTGTAAATTCCTGGATTTTCTGATAGATTTCCTGATTATTTTTCCTTTCTTCCTTGAACTCCTCGATGTGTGCGAACTGAGGGTTCGGCTCCATATCCGGAATAGCAAGGAAGTATTTGAGTTGCATAGTGAGTTTTTTTCTGTGATCGACATTGTTCATGTCGAATTTCGCCCAATCCCAGTTTTTGAATATTTTGCTAATCATTATAGTGGCTCCGTTATTGAAGCTTTTTCGCCCTTGAGGTCGATTTCTACAGTGGTGTCGTCTGCTGCTGCCGCTTCTGTAGCAATACCAATCCAATAGAATCCACTTCTGTGAAATGGATATACGGGATCTCCGTTTATACCACTCCAATAGACCTTCATTCCGGCTGTAAAAGCATATCCGGTTCCGGCTCTCTTGGTAACAACGATCTTATCGCAATGGTATATCGGATAGAATGTCGCTGCTAGAGCAACGGCCGTCTCGAAATAAACCACAGCGACTGTCCCCTCGAGCAAGATTATGTCATATTGAACATGGCCATTAGCATCATCACAGACTCCGGTTAATGTTCGCCAGTCCCCACCAGGGGCGGCGGTTCTAACTCTTTGGCCCATTTTAGCCTCCGTCTAATTTTTAGATTTTTCCGATTATTTCACGTATCCCATAAGACCCTCAATCATTGAGAGACATGTCCTCGACAAAATCATCTCCGGCTTTCCCGTCCTTCGGACTTCCGCCAGGTGTCTTTTCTTTCTTTTCTGGCTCTTGTCCGAAAACGTCTTTCTTGATTCCATTTAGATCATCAACTTGGCCATCAAGGAATTTGTTGAATTCATCCTCTGCTTTTTCCGGGTCTTCAGGCTTGAATGTCGGAAGGTTGCGGTTGATGAACTTCATTTGTTCCTCATCAAACCCTCGCTTCTCCTTCTGTGTGACAAGCCATCCGGAGGTTTTAGATTGGATGTTTTCACCTTGAAGCTTAGAAATCGCATCATCTTTTTCCTTGATTGCTGCATTGTGTTCCTCAACGAGCTTGTCCTTTGTCTTGTCGAACCCTTCCTCGTCTCTTTTCCTGTGTTCATACTCACCCTTTATGGCCTCTTTCTTTGCCTGGGTAAGATGTGCCTCAATCATTGGGTCTTTGGTCAAGTCCCCTAAGCCGAAAATATCTGACGGCTTTAGGCTTTCCGCTTTAATGAAATCTCGGACTTCATTAATCGTAGTCATAGTTCCACCTCCCGGGTGTTGAAATTGGGATTGGTTAGCAAACTCCTGGATATGCTGACTTAGAAGTACAGCATCCTTAAATCCAGGCCGATTAACCGCTGAGTTGCCAAGGGCAACCCCCGTAATATCTTCAACATTGACATCGTAAATGTCATTGCCTTGATCGTTGCTTAAATAAATGTCAGCCTCCATACTAGCTACATTTAATGGTAAGCCTCTAAATTCTGGCTTTATATACGTGATAGCAATAGCCGATAATTTACCGCTAATTGTTTCCAATGCCTTTCCAGCTATCTCTCCTATCGATGTTCGCCCTGAGTGTTCGTTTGTCTTTGCATGTTCATGAAATACCTTAGTCCCGAACTGAAGTCTTTCATGGATTTTACTTATGGCCGATGAAAGCCATCTCTTAACTAAATTCCCATGTCCCACAACCCTTCCCTCAGACTCCCCCTCGTGTCCTATAACATAAGCTCGAAATACAGGCTTAGAATCCTTGGCTTTTATGCCTTCATATATATTGGCTGGAATATATTGCAATATCTCAGACGAGGCCATTTCAAGGATCGTTGCTCTAAATCTCATTTTATTGCTCCCCTAGGGGGCTGTCTCTATGTCGGTTTAATAATTGCAATATCTGTTCTGTATATTTTTTATCTGTCATTTCTCCATCAATCCATTTTCTAAGATAGTCCTCTACGTCTCGAAAGAGACACCCATGGAGTATTTTATAATTAGTGTCAGGGCTCATTTTTTCCTCCTCAATAACTCCTTTCAGCCGTTATAAGCCCCTTAAACGCCTTCTCTGCCTTCTTCTCCTTTTCCTTGTTCACCTTTATTTCTTCATCAAGCTTCTTCTGTCTAATTTTAGCAGCAGCCTTCTCTTTCGCGAGTTCTTTATCACGCTTTGCCTTATATATCCCCACATTACTTGTCGTGATTATGATATCGACTGGCTTCGCTGGCTTGCCCTTCACATTGAACACTTTCGGCTTGACAACATTGGATGTGAGTATCCCCACTTTCTCGGTTTTCCTGTCTTTAATCCTGACATCTTTCGTTGTTATCATAATAGCTCCTTATTTTAATCCGAATTAACCATCCTTCCTTTTCCAATCATAGGGAATATCATTGTCATGGGGATCGATGCGTTGCTCATCTGGGCTTTTATAATTATAGACCTCTGTGGGGACGTTAATTACAACGGCCTCATTCTCACTTATACACATCCAGCCATGATAGACCCCAGAGGGAATCTGAATAAGCATAGGATTGTGAATACCCAGATAGAACTTGTTTAGTTCCTTGAAAGTCTGGGACGCATCCCGACAATCAAACAAGACAAGCTTTATCATCCCCTGGATACAAACAAAATTATCCACCTGTTCTTCGTGCTTATGCCATGCTTTAATCACGCCGGGATAGGTTGTCGTTATATAGACCTGGCCGAACTTTAAAAAAAGGTCATCGTCAGAACGGAAGATTTCCATTAATCTCCCTCTTTCGTCAGGGATAACCTTTGTTTTTTTTATCTTTATGCCAGCAATCATTCTTCCTCCTCCTCATCTCCTATAAACGGGGGCTCTTTATCCTGGTTTTTTAAGTCCTCGTTCTCTGTCTTTATCCGCTCAAGCTCACTTTCCTCGTTTTGGCTCTGCCTCTCAAGCTCCTCTTCAACATCGACATCGGGTAATTGTTCAAGGAAAAGTTCTTTTGTCACCTTCCCGGCCACTACTGCCGGCAGCCATACGTTTTGGATATTCTCCCAATGTTGCCTTGTAATGACCGGAATAGTTACCTTAATCAGACCGGGAGTAAGCTTCTGCCCCTTAGCCTCTTTCTGAGCAAAGGCTTCTTTGTTAAACATCTCCATAGCCTTTGAGATAAGCTCCTCATATGCCCCTTCCCAAGTTACCCTGTCCCTGACTGTTGATGACGATAGCCCCTCTCTCTGGTCGTCTCCAGTAGAACGGTTTTTAAGCAACTCCACGAGCCCCAAGTATTGAACAGAAACCCCAGTAGTCCCAGAAATCATCTTAGCGATAGTAAGAATTTCATCCTTAATCGAATTGACCCCACCTATGTCTAGCGTAATAAACGTAAGCTCCCCCGTTCCAGCAAGCATCTTATTGATCTTGAAGTTTTTATCGTTAAATGCCGCCAAGGCTTTATCAACCTCCTTATCATTCACACATTTCATGTACAATATCGGGCCGCCAAACATCTTGTCTATCTGCCTCCAGTCTCTAAGTGCTTTATCAAGGTTATCTATCTGAGTTAGACAATTCATAGCCTTCGACTGAGCTTGATTGGCATCGTTTATGCTACCCCCAAATTTCTTATATACAAACTGTTCCTCTTTCAGCATCCCAGCCGTTGTTTTCCCTGCCGGCTTCCATGAGACAGACCTATATTTACTGTAATCATCCTCATCGGCCACTACTGTATATTTCTTATCTAGCCAGCTTACATATCTAACAACTGCCATTTTATAGCCATGCTCCTCGTATTTCTCTACTTCTGGAGTGTCCTCCATATCGAGTTTCATTAAAATCTTGCCTTCCTTCTCTGCCTCTATCGCAAACACCTGAACCATCTCTTTATCTAAATCATTATATTCAAGAAAGTCTTTAGTCCACTTGAGTTCCTTGGTCGCGTCAATGCCCTTCTCTTTCACTGAGATTTTAATGCCCCTAGAGATAATAAACGCCGCCCTTATGTCTATTATATTCCTTGTCTGAAGGACTCCCCATTGTGCAGTCCCATTATATTTCTTATCTATCGCATTTATAGATTTCGTATAGGTTCGGTATTCGTTTCCCTGGTATGTCCCGGTCTCCTCATCATCAGTGGCGGAAAGGATGTCTATCATGTGTTGAGTCTTTGCTAGAAGCTTGCCCCTTTCAGATTGCAGGGCCTGGGCGTTCCCGATGTTTTTAAAAAACTGCATTATCCCCATATGTCCCTCACTCCTACTGCTGGTATTCCGAAGGCTCCACTTTCACTGTTTTGTACGCCCCAATTAGCCAAAGCCAATCCGATCACACAATCATCATGATAGCCTTGGGGGGCATTATATCTAACAACTCCCGATGGTAACATTTCATATTCAAAAGAGTCCACTTCTGACAACAAAACAGGATCGTCAAATATCTTAATCTTCTCTTGTTCAAATGACAGCATTAAGCACTGGATTAATTGACGCTTGCTTTCTGAGGTAAATTTGTATCCCACAACATCTAATCCATCCCCCCTCAAGTCTTCAAATATTGGATCTCCCACTCCAGTAGAGTCCAGCCATAATTGAGCATCGTTATATTTAATACAGGCGGCCTTTATTCTCTCTTTCTGGATTTTCCAATCTATTTGGGTGAATCGATCCATATAGACCATGACTCCGTTTTCATCCATTACAAAGATCGTTGTAAAATCGGTTAATCGGGCTAAATCACACCCGACCTTATATGTCATATCTTTAATGGGGTCAGCTGGAACAGCCCCGATACAAGCCCTAACATTCCGGAACACTCCAGCAGCATCGTCTAAGAACTCCGCTAAATACTCTTGTTTAAATACGTCCATTGGAAGGCTCTGTCTCGCTTGTTCTATATCATCGGCTGGCACTTTTGGATTATCGGCTGTAGGCATTTTCCAGCTCTCATATTTATCCTGGAGGGGATCTTGCCCCCTTCCCCACATATCGAAAAACCAATTCTTTCCTTTTGGTGTTGATATAAACAAGACCCTCCCGGCTGTGTCTGATGTTGCCGGCCTTATGACATCTTCAAAGACTTCTTTCTTGACTCGGGCAGCCTCATCTATGACAACTCGCTTTAATCCCTCCCCTCTCAGGTTGTCCGGATTGTCGGCTGATTTAAACTCAATAACAGAATCGTTGAGAAATTGGATTCTTAATTCTGAGTCTGACTTATGCTTTATCGCACTATTGCCATTTCCTTTATGTCCAGCAGAGATAAGTTTCCGGTATGCCATCTTTGATTGGCTGTATATCGGAGCAACCCACCAATTGATTGAGCCGGGGTCTTTACATATCCCCTCTAGGAGCCAGTTTAATCCTGTTATGGTCTTTCCCCATCTTCGTCCCATGTCTCCGATAAGAAAACGAGCATTAGAATTGAAAAAGCACTTCTGGCTTTCTCTGGGATTATATCCAATTATATTCATTCCTCGGTATCTCCATTTCCGTTATCTCCGAAGTTGAAATTGAGATTGTGGTCAAGCTCTCCACTTATCGGTTGAGTAACCTTACCCATAAGTCTTTCAAGGATTATGTCGATAGCCCAGGGTCGTCCATTCTTTGCATGTTTCCAAAGAACGTCAGCAAGTTCATCTGGCTTGCCTTTTTTTGCTAAGGCGTTTCTGAATTTCATAGAAAAGGCTGCCGCTTCTTTACAAAGTGCTCCAGTAGGATTTCTCCGTGAATCCTCGCCTTTCTTGAAGGGCTTTAGGTTCTTAGTTTTCACACTAGAACTGTGAGTCATCCCCCTTCATCCTCCATAATAACGACCATGACTTGTTTCGTAGGGTCGTGTAGTTCATTTAAAGCGTTTAATATTTCCACTTTAACATTATCATCTTGGAGTTTCAATGTTACCCATGTTTCCTTATCGCCTGAGACTAGGCTTTTATTGTTTATGTTTTTTATCAGGGCTTTAAACGCTATCTTGATTTCCAAATCTCCTCTATTTTATTAAACATATCTTTATGATCTTGTCGGTTGTTTGCCTCTGCTTTAATTTGGGACTTACATTGAAGGTCCAGCTTTAGGGCTAATTTCTCATGGGAAGATTTCAAATCATTGGCTAGGGTAGCGACGCCATCTATGGCAGCTTTGTTTCTGTCGCATATTTTCCCCATTCCCGGTTTACTGTTTGAGTTCCTAAGAGCTGTAGGCTGCCTTCTTTCATAGGAGCCTGGATTGCCCCTTCCGTTTCCAAAATTGATCTTGATACCAATTTTCCTGAATATCCCTTCACGCTTTAGGACATACAAAAGAAAAACAAGGAGTGTCCCTATGCTTATTTCCGTTCCAAGTCCATTCATAAATTCCATCAATCCCTCCTTGTAAACGGATCAACGATTTTATAATTATCTCCTCGATATATTATTGGCCGTAATTTTACAAAGGCATTTTTTTTAATCGCATCTTCTATGGTAGTGGTTTCCGAGTCCCCGCTTGCTGCACTTATGCAGAAATCAGAATTAACGAGCATCCCTACATGGATAGCCTTCCCGTTTTTAAGCCAAAAAATAAGACAACCCTCTTGATATGGCTCTATTGGTTTATTATCTTTGAATTTTAGATAGAGGCCATGAGCTGTCCAATCTTTAAAGTTTTGGTTTGCACCCTCTAGAATTCCGACCGCTTGGAGGACTTCGACTATTAATCCCGAACAATCAAATCCGATTAAAGCATCATCCCCGCCATAGTGATATTTTTTGCCAATCCATTTCCAAAGATATTTAACCGCTAAGTCCCGAACATAGACTGACATTAATAGATAAAATAGATGATAAAAATTGAAATGTCAAGTGAGGTGGACAAAAAAAAAGAGCTGGAATCACTCCCAGCCCTCCTTCTACTGTCGTCTTTTATTCTATGGGACCTCCTAAATAAAGTCTCTAATCGCTTTGCTTCGGCTAGGGTGTTTTAATTTTCTTAATGCCTTTGCCTCAATTTGCCGAATACACTCCTTTGATACTCCTTCTTCATTTGCTATTTCTTCAAGGGTGTGTTCATGTTTTCCATCCAATCCAAACCTCATTTCTAACACCCTAGACTGTCTTTTGGTTAATGTCTCTAGTGATATCTCTATCCCTTTTTCTATCATTCTTCTCATCTCTTCAATTTCATAAGTATCTGCCGGGTCTGGTAAAATAAATTGATCGTGGCCTGGAAGGGCTAAAATATCAAATGTTTTTTCTATCGGTTTTCCAAGATTTCTATGGACAGCATCTCTGTATTCTTTTGGAAAAAGATCACAAATTGGTACTTTTAATGCTATTTCTAGCTTAAAAATATGGATATCTGATGTTGGGTATCTCTTAAAATTTTCATATTGACCTAATGTTTGCTGTGAAATTCCTGTATGAAAAGAAAGAGATATCATAGTTTCAAATCCAGCCGCAATCCTAGCTTGCCTAAAATTATCGTTTTTAAATCGAGCTAAAATTGCAACCTTCATTTCCCCTACCCCCTCCTCTTGGTTTCCTCGATTTCTTCTTCCCTGGTCTTTGGATATTCTTTTTTGAAAACCAACATTTTTTTAATATCTCCAAAACCCAATGGGCTTTTCTTCTGGGGCTATCTTCTTAGCTTTGGATTCTTTACAAATATCTCCCCCATGAAGAAAAACGAATATCTCTGTCATAAGCCAATAATCCCTATTTGTTTCCGGAGTTCTTTTATATAATTCCATCAAATAATGACACTTCTCACAATGTTTTATTTCTCCCATACTTCTCTCCTCTTTCCCCCCTCCCTCCCACAGTTCCAGTCTAGGCTAATGTTTCGGGATTATGTCTTTCAATGCGTCCCGAACTCCGACAACTCCAAATGAGGCCAATCCTCCAAAAATCACTTCATACGGCAGTTGGATATTTAGGAGTTGCAATACCCCTATTCCAACAGTCGCGATAACTGCCGCATAGGTTTTCCATCCCTTGTTCTTGGATAGGTGCGTAACCGCAGACCTTAAGGCTCCAAGTCCGAGGGCCGCAAGAATAGCATAGGCTCCTTCCGGAACATCAACGTTGACCAGAAGCACAATCACCGCCAGAATTGCGAATAATCCCATCACAATGAAGGTCTTTTTCCCCTGTAGAAATTTAATCATCTAACTCACCTCCTTTTCTGTCGTATCGCTTAAAGTGCCACATACGACAGCTATGATCATAAACGGAATTGCCACGATTATGGCAAGAACGCAAAACACTACGCTAATGATTGAGAATAAGCGGTTCATTTTCCCCCCTCCCTAAATCTAATCCTATTCTCAAGCTCACCATCCCGATAGGTCAGGATTTCATTGACATCTGAGCCATACTCTTTGAAGATAACAATAAGATCCTCCACTAAGGACAGGATTTCATCAACTTGATCTGCCCTAAGTCGGATCTCTGTTTTGTCCAGGTCAAGCTGGAGTTGCTTTTTGGTATCCACAAGCCCCCGAATCATAAACCCAATAAAGAAGCTTCCTACAATCACAACAATGATAGAAAGATAGATTTTTATTTTTTCTTTCATTTCTCCCCTCCTGGCCTACAATCCCAGTGATACCTTTTCGGCCCATCCTTACGTGGGATTGTCATTTGTGATTCTTTTTTTGATATTATGCAGCCACATTCAGAACAGGTATAATCAAAAACCACGTCAGGAAACCCTGCCCTTTTGGGCTTGCCCGTGGGGTATAAATTTCCCCTATTTGATCTGATTCTTCTCATTGCACTCAAAATACGTAAGCCCAATCACCTGTCTTTGGATGCACGTTTTATCACAATCCAGGCAAATCGGCAAAGGCTTTTCATTATACTTTTCCATGTACCTTAGAACATCTTCCCTTGTTCTTCTCCTGCCTGTTTTTCTTTCCATCTTCCTCATTTGCCTACTTGGTTCCCATTCCGGATAAATCGGTTCAAACAGTGGGATGTTGCCCATGTTTTCAATTTCCTCTAGGTTCATTCCCCGACCTCTAAACCTTTGGACTTGAGAAACTCCTCAAAGATTGCACACCAAGCAAAGACCTGAGATTTAAAGCCCTCTTTGTCAGCATGTTTCCCTGGTTTATAATGCTTTAAAATATGCTCCCCAATCTCCCCCCTCGTAACCTTCACGTTGGGTTCTCCCGTTCCATAATTAATAATATTTTGTTCATGGATATAATCTTTCTCTAGCCTGTCCCTTATCTCTGTGAGCATGGCTATTTGATTCAACGTAAAGCCTGTATGAATCATTCCGTTTTTATCTGGACTATAAAGCCCAAGATAATCAATGGTGTCTCCCAAAAACTCAATCAGCCTTTTTGTTTCACTCATGGCTTTTCCTTAATCAAAATAACACTCGCATTTCTGATCTAAGACTTCACCAAAATCAAATATTTCTTGTCTATCAAGATCAGAGACAAATTGTTCGATAGTCATATCTCTTATAAATGTGAATCCTTCCTTATATTTAATAGAATTTCTTTCTAAATTAACTGCAATTCTCCAAAGTTCTGTGTGGTTTTTTTTCAATTCAATCCATTGTCGTTTTCTCTTATATGGACAAATGAAACAACCTGATTTCTGGGGGATACCCCACTCAACACTTCTAATAATCCTTTTGCATCCCTCCCTATTTATATCCATTTCAATCAAAGGAAAAATATTATTCTTCCATTTTCCA
>Ga0255055_10003349_pt1 | contig 10865 bp, 8 predicted proteins | sample JV7_2_27_MG_FD_188633 | JGI IMG/M metagenome (GOLD analysis project Ga0255055, IMG submission 188633) | Seawater microbial communities from Jervis Inlet, British Columbia, Canada - JV7_2_27 | ecosystem: Environmental > Aquatic > Marine > Inlet | place: Canada: British Columbia | collected... | reverse complement strand
ATCCGGAAGGATCAGGTTTAAAAATACGCCTACGAGGGCTGCCAGGCCCACACCTTTGAGTGTGAACGCGCCCGCTGAAAAGGTAATTCCGCCGATTCCAAACACCAGAATAAGCGCGACAATCAAAAGATTTCTAAGATCCATTAATTGCGTTGGGCTCTTTATTAAGCAATTGACTCCCACCACCACAAGCGCGCCAAAAAATATAATCAGGATGCCGCCGGTTACCGGGCTTGGTATGGTTTGAAGCAGGGCGCCCAGTTTGCCGAAAAAAGCCAGCAGAATTGCAAATAGTGCGGCCCAGACCATCAAGGCCGGTTCAAACCGTTTTAAGGTGGCCACGGTTCCCGTGACTTCGGCATAAATGCGCAGCGGGGCGCCGCCGATACAGGCCGCAAATGTGGTTGCAGCGCCATTGCCCAGCAGCGTGCGATGGACACCTGGATCTTTCAGATAATCATTTTCAGTAACCTCGCCAAGGGCGAGGATATCGCCAAAATGCGCAATTATGGGTACAACGGCGGTCGGCACCAGAAATACGATGGCCTCAAATTTAAATTCAGGGAATACAAACCCGGGTAAAGCGATCCAGGGTGCATCGGCAACTGCTGAAAAATCGAGAACACCAAATGGGATGGAAACCAGATAACCGGCGGCTAAACCGCAAAGAATCGGAATCAGTTTCAGTGTTCCGCGAGCGAAAAGGAATACCGAAACGGTTGCTGCCAGAGACGACATCGCTATCAGCAAAGCGCTTTTTTCAGGAATGAGATTTCCAGGATTTGCCTTGCCTAAGGCCATTGAAACGGCAACCGGCGCCAACATCAGGCCAATCACCATGATGACGGGTCCTACGACAACAGGCGGAAAAAGAGTTGTGATAAATTTACGACCTCGCCACCGGATAAAGCCGCCGATCACCACATAAACCAGGCCTGCGACGGCCAATCCTCCCCGAGCCGCGGGCATGCCCCATGTATCTGTCGCAACGATGATCGGTGCTGTATACGCAAACGATGAAGCCAGAAAAACAGGCATGACCCTCTTGGTAGCGAAATGAAAAATCAGGGTCCCGGCACCGGCTGCAAATAATGCGACGTTTGGATCCAGGCCGGTAAGAACGGGTACTGTAATGAGCGCGCCGAATGCGACCAAAAGAATTTGAACACTGAACAGACTGTCGTGATAGCTCAATTTATAATCTGCAATCCAGTCCTTTATGCTCATATGCGCCCTGACCCTCTGGTTTCTAAAGAGTGAGATTACAGAATAATTTCGTTCCGCACGGTTTACTTCGTGCCAAATATTTTATCGCCCGCATCTCCCAGACCGGGTAATATATATCCGACTTCATTTAGTTTTTCGTCGATTGCCGCAACCCATATTTCGACATCGGGATGTGTGGCTTGCAGTTTTTCGATCCCCTCCGGTGCGGCGACCATAAATATCCCTTTGATCTGTTTGCAACCGGATTCTTTTAAAAGATCAATCGTAGCGATCAATGTGCCACCGGTTGCCAGCATGGGGTCAAGAATCAGCGCAATCCTTTCTTCCATCTGGCTGGTCATTTTGACGTAATATCGGACCGGCTCAAGGGTTTCCTCATTGCGGTACAGCCCAACCACGCTGACTCTGGCGGTCGGTATGAGATCAAGGACGCCGTCCATCATGCCAAGCCCGGCCCGTAGTATCGGTACCACTGTGATTTTTTTGCCCTTAATTTTTTCGACTTCCACGGGGCCGGCCCAGCCCTGAATGGTGACGGTCTCCGTTTCCAGATGTTGGGTGGCTTCATAGGTTAGAAGGTTGGCCAGTTCAGAAGCAAGGTTTCGAAAATCTTTGGTTGTGACATCTTTTTCCCGCATAAACGCTAATTTGTGTTTGATTAAGGGGTGATCGACGACGTGTACCGGCACGGCAGCCTCCTTTTGTGAAGGGTTAAAAGCGTATGTGGCAACAGGCAGGACAATTACGAAAAAAGGCACAGCTGTATTGTGAGTATTTAATTGCAGCTTCGTATATTCAATTAATACCCCCGTGTCAAGAAGCAAGAACCGTTATTTTGGGTGTTAAAATTCGCCTAAAGGTCTTTTAAAGGTATACGCGGCGGGTTCTTTAACAAGCTTTTCAGTTGCAGTGTCGAAATTATCACCAGATGCCGAGAAGGGAAGAGACACAAGCCAAAAAGCTGATCCAAGGACAGTGGCAACCAGCCCAACCGGCCGGACAACTAAAAAATCATACACCATGGCGCCACCGCCGGGCTCTTTAGCCTCAAAATACTCAGCGGCCAGGACCGCACTCGCGAAGGGACCACAGATCAAAACTGCGATCACCCCTAAAACCATCCATGATTTTGTAATGTTGCGCATAACTTCCTCCTATGATCACAATTCGCCCGATTCGGATATTCTTATTTTTTAGCTAATTATCACGTTTCTGTCAAGCAAGCCACCTTCTGGCCGGGCGGGTAAAGGCACAGGGTTGGCAGATTTTAAATGTGTGCCCTGGATAAGCTTTGCCCGTATAATGATACCTGTCAGGCGGGATTATGCAAACCGGCCATATATTTGCGTTTTTGCATAACGAAACACTTTGGGTTGAATCCGTTCCAACTTAACGCTATATTAGCACTAGTTCATAATTTTGTATATCTATTTTTATTAAAAAATTTAACGATTAGATAGCCTTACGTAGTTTTAAACCGGCGGCCTGCCATATTTTTTTGAGGCCCGTATACTGTCTTCTATTTTTATGACACCCGAAAACGCATATATCGAGGTTGCGGTTGCCTTACCCGTTTATAAGACCTTTACTTACAGCGTTCCGCAAGACCTGCTGCCGTTCATATCGATCGGGAAACGAATCCTCATCCCTTTTGGCCGCCGCCGGGTTACCGGCTATATTTTAGGAACCTCCCCGGAAATCATCAGCGGTGGAATCAAGCATATCCTGGACGTGTTGGATGAACAGCCTCTTTTCCCGCAGTCCATGGCCCCCTTTTTTCAATGGATTTCAGACTATTATAAACATCCCATCGGTGATGCTATAAAAAATGGCCTTCCAGGGGGCTTGACACTTTACGATTATGCTTCCATTGCGCTTACAGAGGAGGGCAAACGAGCTCTTAAAGAGAATTGCGCAAGCCCGTTAGAGAGAAATGTATTAAAGCTTCTGGAGGCCGGACCGATACGCCTGAAAGATTTAGGCCAGAAGCTTAATCAGATCATTCCCGTCGCACTAATCCAATCTCTTCAACGCGCAGGACGGATTTTAAAAATTCGAGAGCTCAAAGATGCTGCCACAAAATCCCGCATGGAACGTTTCGTAACCCTTGCGGATGCGACTCTGCCAATTGAGCGACTTTCAAAACCCCGCAAAAAGATCCTGGCAATTTTGAAATCCGACGGCGAAATTCCTGTGGCGAAACTCAAAAAACAGGTGCCAAGCGCCCCGCGCCTGATTCGTGCCCTTGAAAATGATGGTTATTTGAAGATTCGACACAAAAGAATGTATCGTGATCCTTTTGGCGAGCCGATTACCCCGGATAACGCTCCTGACCTGAATGTCGAGCAACAAAACGCTGTAGCGCAGGTCACCGGTTGCCTGGATCATGGATATACTACATTTCTTTTACAGGGCGTTACCGGTAGCGGCAAAACCGAAGTCTACATGCAAGTAGCGGCCGAAACCCTTTCCAGGGGCAAACGCGTATTGGTGTTAGTTCCAGAGATTGCTTTGATTACCCAGATGGAAAGACGATTCCGTGCTCGATTCGGCGAGCGCATTGCGGTCCTGCATAGCGGCCTGTCTGCGGGTGAACGCTTTGATCAATGGAGCCGGATTCTAAAACAAGAGACAGATATTGCTATCGGTACCCGATCGGCTATATTTGCGCCATTTACCGATATCGGCCTGGTTGTCGTAGATGAAGAGCATGACACCTCTTATAAACAGGAAAATAACCTGCGCTATAATGCCCGAGATCTTGCAGTGGTTAGAGCAAAGCTCAACGATTGTGTAGCACTGCTGGGGTCAGCGACACCTTCGATCCAATCGCGCTATAATGCCTCCGCGAAGAAATTCATTGAAGTCAAACTGGAAGAGCGTATAAAAGGCCGCCCCTTGCCTGAAATCAAAATTGTAGATCTGCGGCAAGAAATGGGATATCGTGGGGTGCGACGATTCATTACCCCGGATCTGCAACGGGCCATAAAAGATTCGCTGCAGCGTAACGAACAGGTGCTGCTTTTTTTAAACCGGCGAGGCTTTGCCAACATAGCGCTTTGTGCATCGTGCGGAAATCCTTTGCGCTGCAAACATTGTGATATTTCTCTTACTTTTCATCAAAAAGCCAATGCATTTAAATGCCATTATTGCGGTTTTTCCCGCGCCGCAACGTCAAATTGTGAGATTTGCGGATCATCTGATATAAAAAAATTGGGTCTCGGTACCGAAAAAATTGAAGTCGCGATAAATGAACTTTTTCCGGACGCTCGAATTGCGCGCATGGATCGTGATACCACGACCCGCAAGGGTTCAATCGTGAAATTGCTTAAAGGCCTCAGAGATCAAACGATTGATATCCTTATCGGTACCCAGATGATCGCTAAAGGGCACGATTATCCGGGTATTACCCTGGTGGGAATCATCTGTGCCGATCTGTCATTGAGTTTTCCCGATTTTCGAGCCGGTGAACGAACCTTCCAGCTGTTAGCACAAGTTTCCGGCAGGGCGGGCAGAGGGGCTTCACCGGGGCGGGTGATTTTGCAAACCTATAATCCGGATCACTTCAGCATTTTGGCTGCTAAAAATCAGGATTTTTATTCCTTTTTCGTACAGGAGATGAGTTTCCGCAAAGCTTTAAACTATCCTCCTTTTTCAAGAATGATCCAGCTTAAGATTTCCGGAAAAGATAAATTAAAAACCAGAGACCAGGCACTAAGTCTGGGGGATTTGTGCAAAGACATGAAGGCAAGCAAACCGTCGCTCTACGGCAGTGTTGAGATTATGGGGCCCATTGAAGCGTCACTTACTAAAATTGCCAAACGCTACCGATGGCAAATCCTGTTAAAGGGCATGCGAGCTAAGGCTTTGCACAAATTTATCGGTCAGCTTCTGGCGGATAATTCGACTGCGTTTCATAATCGCAGGGTTAGGGTTGTTATTGATGTCGACCCTATCTCCCTCCTGTAAACCGGTTTAATAGCATTAACCCTTTGCCCGCCGGCGGGTAAAATGCATTTTTGAAATAGTTTCTAAATTATGATTGAATATTATGGTGGACCTGATAGGTTGCGAGTTTCTTGAATTCGATTGTCCTGAATAAGTATGATCGTTAAATAATCACGACTCATTATGGATCGTCGTCTTTTAACCCGGCCAAACCGATAAACCCAACAAGCCCAATTAACCCACGGCAGCTTGACATCTATCGCCCGGCAACATAAAATTTATAGAGGCCGATTAAAACAAGTGCGATCAAGGAGTATTGTTTATGGTAAAAAAGACAAGTGTTGTGTTGATATCTATCCTCTGTCTGGTTGGGCTCACTCCATTTTATGCTGCCGCCAAGGGCGATGCTGAGCGTGTTATTTTGTTCACGATTTATTTCAAAAACGGTTCTGCGGGGCTTAACCCACAGTTTAAAAATGACCTGAAGAAAGTTGAGGAAGCACTTAAGGCTGACCCAACTATCGGTTTGCAAATTGAGGCCTTTGGCGATAACCGGGATTCTGCTGAAAGCAACCGTGAGATTTCGCTGAAGCGTGCCCAGGCAGTACAGGCGTGGTTTTTAGAACAAAAAGTCGATCCAGATCGGTTGCTGATCAAGCACGTTGATGATTCCCGGACGGCGGCCAAAAATGATTCATCCAAAGACCGCTCCCTTAACCGACGCGTTGAGATTGTCAAGATCTTCCTAAAATTGCCTGCCGCCTATTTGCCTGCCGTTCGGTATGAATTTGCCCCGGTTCTCGAGGGCCAAGAAGTAACGCACAATTTTGTTATTCAGAATAAAGGGAACGCGCTTCTTAAGGTCCAAAAGGTCAAAACTGACTGAGGGTGCACGGCTGTCTCTTATACGAGGCAGATCCCTCCCGGCGGCGAGGGAAAAATTACGCTTAAGGTCAACACCAAAGGCTACGGCGGAAGAAAGCTCAGCAAGGGTGCAACCGTTTACACCAATGATAAAAAGAAATCAGCGCTGCGGCTTTCAATTTCTGGAAATATCGAAAAATTTGTTACCATTCGACCCCGCCAGGTGCGTCTGCGCGGTTTTGCCGGAGAACAGCTCAAAAGGAAGGTAAAAATTATTCCTGTCGAAAAATACCCTTTCAAAATCCTAAAGGTCCGAGCCCAAAATGGCAAGGACATCCGTTTTCAATTAAGAGAGGAAAAAAGCCAAACAGGGCAGCAATACGTGCTGATTGTTGAAAACCAACGGCCTCAAAAAGGGCGCTATTTCGATAACATTACCCTGGAAACCGATAGTAAAATTAGACCCACACTCAACGTCAGGGTTTATGGTGATATTAGGCCTCGTCCTGAAGAAGAAAAAAAAGAAAGCCAGTAGATTTTTATGAAAAACTTTAAAGTAGTTGCTTTCGACTGCGACGGGGTGCTTTTCGATACTGAACGGGCCAATTGGGCGTATTACAATCATATTCTAAGGCATTTTGGGAAGCCGGCGATGACCCCTGAGCAATTTGCGTATGCCCACCAGCATACGTTGAATGAGTCAATTGCATATTTATTTAATGACGCAGAGAGTATTGCCGCCGTATACGATTATCGTGAAACCATGGACTACGGTGCATTTCTTAAACTATTGAAAGTAGAGCCTTATCTGGTTCAGCTGCTTACGAAAATAAGACCAGAACTAAAAACCGCGATTGCCACCAACCGTTCAGATACCATGGACCGGCTGCTAACTGAATTTGAATTAAGCGACTATTTTGATCTGGTTGTCACGTCTTTTGACATTCGGCACCCGAAGCCCCACCCGGACTCACTCTTTAAAATTTTAGATTACTTTGATATAGAATCACATCAAGCGTTGTACATTGGAGATTCGCAGGTAGATGCCCAAGCAGCCCGGGCGGCAAAAATTCCTTTCGTAGCCTTTCGCAACGAGACGCTGACGACGGAATATCACATCGAAAACTTAAAACAGCTTGAAGAAATCCTGGAGGTATAAATATGTCGAATGAGTCTACTGAACCTAATGGAAAAGAAATAACCCACCGCGATGATGACTGGGAAAATCGTGTCTTGTGCCCTGATGAAAGCTGTATCGGAGTAATCGGTCCGGATGGACTCTGCAAGGAATGTGGCAGATTATATGAAGGATCCCAGACCGCCGAAAGCAGTGCAACGCAAACCAGTTCTGACTTAGACGATGATATTGATGCGGATGAACCATCCCTGCCAGATACCGCCGGTAACGACTGGGAAAATCGCACCTTATGCAGCGATGAAAGCTGCATCGGCGTCATTGGTCCGAATGGGCGCTGCAAAGAGTGCGGCAAACCTTGTAAAGGGTGAAAAATCGCGCCGTCCTTATTCACGTTAGTATCTTAGAAATTATTTTTTTGCCCGCCAGAGGCGGATCTATGATATTTTGGGGCAAAACATTTACGCCACCAAGACACAAAGACGCCAAGATGAATATTAATCCGCCTGCGGCGGACTTTGTGTTTTAGTGCTTTGTGGCAATGTGTTCTCCGCCTTCGGCGGATCCGGGTTAGGGGTCTCAACCCCGTAATGCATCATAGCGCTAAAGCTTCACTTCGTGCCCATCATTCCATTTTTCCATGCAGGTTGCATTTAAAGAGCACAAGACCGCTTGCGCTACCCCCTGTTGCGGCCGCTATCTGCAGATTTGACGAAAGCGTGTTATCCTGCTAATATTCTTTTATATATTCTTTTCAAACACCGGTAGTAATTCCGTGATGTCCAGTTTGTTGGGGCTGCTCTGACTTTGATCAAGATCGATAATGGAGTCGTACCTTGCATTTGTTAGATTTCATTCCTGCGCCCACGTGGCGAGATTTAGTTGACATTCTTTTTCTTACCATTGTGGTCTACCAGCTTTATGTATGGTTTCGCGAGAGCCGTGCACTGCGAGTTATCATTGGTCTGGTAGCTCTGGGCGGCATTTATTCGATTGCCAAATTATGGGGCCTTTTCTTAACGACATGGGTTTTTCAAATTTTATGGCAAGTACTGCTCATTCTGTTGCTGATACTGTTCCAGACCGAGATTCGGCAGGTTTTAGAAAAAGTTAGCCCGATGCGATACCTGCGATCTCGCAGACGGGCCTTTAAAAAAATATTTTCCAAAGAATTATCCAAGCTTTTGTTTGAGTTGGCTGCCGATCGAACCGGCGCATTGATTGTACTCACTCGAAATGATAATCCCTCCGAATTTATCCATGCCGGGCAAACGATCCAGGCGCTTCCCGATCCCGCCCTGATAAAAAGTATTTTTAACCGCTACGCTCCGGCGCATGACGGTGCGGTTATTATAACCCAGGAGCGCATTACGCAAATGGGATGTATTTTGCCGCTTTCTGAAAATGAAAATTTACCCGAAAAATATGGAACCCGGCATCGGGCTGCTTTGGGTTTGTCTGAAGTTACGGATGCTGTGTGTCTGGTTGTGTCTGAAGAACGCTCGGAGGTGGCCACCGTTTTGGAAGGTAAAATCGTAACATGGCAAGACCCCACTGCATTGGCAAAAAATCTCAGCGAAGTCGTTGGCGGGCCGGAGATGCGTGTGTCCACTCTGAAGGCTTTTTTCAAGGGGGCCTTTGTTGAAAATTGGCGAACCAAATTAAGCGCCCTGGCACTTATTACGATTGTATGGTTGGTTCTGGCCAGCCAACAGGAAGCCGACGTGACCATAACTGTGCCGGTCCAACACATTCGTATTCCATCTCAACTAGTGATAGGCCAAGCGGCGACACCCACAGTGGATTTAACACTTTCAGGTCGACGGAACACGATACGGAATTTAAAGGATCAGGACGTACAGGTGAGAGTAGATGTAAATGACATCAGCTCCGGCAGGCATCTGGTGAAGCTTTCTGCAAAAAATATTTATTTGCCTTTCGGCGTCAAAATCGATCGGGTCGCACCGCAAAAGATTATGGTAGATTTGTGGCCGCTATCAAAACAGCAAGACGCGCATCAATCTTCTCCAACCCGGTAGCGCGGGTTGTAGGCTTCCAATCCTACCCGCATTCCAACTATCAAAAACTTCATCATTATTCAATATTCAGCATTCGATATTAAATTAAATTAGTTGTAGGGTTATCGTAAAAACCGCACCGCCACGCTTGTCATTGTCAGCGATTATAAAGCCTTTATGATCTTCGATAATACCATGGCATATGGACAACCCCACACCCATACCCATCGTTTTTTTCCTGGTGAAAAACGGATCAAAAATGTGTTTCAGATCTTTTTTAGTGATACCGGGGCCTGAATCTTTCACTTTAATGACAAGTTCTTTATTACGATTGTAGGTGTCGATAGAAATTTCGCCACTATGCGTCGGCGTTTTTTTTAACTTCTCTTGAAATTCGGGTGATCCGGTAATAGATTCGACAGCATTATTGATTAGATTCATAAAAACCTGCCCCATTTGTTGTGGTGATGCCGTCAATGTGGATTTTTGGGCTTTAAGGTTCAGATTAATTTTTACCCTGCTTTTTGTCAGATAACTGCGAACCAGGGTAGAAGTATTTTCGATAACCTGGTTGATATCCAGCGGTTGTTTTTTCTCTTTACCCGGTCGATTGAGATCGATTAGATTTCTTACCGTGTCGCGAATGCTTTCAAACGCACTTTTGACTAAGTCCAACTGTTCCAATAATTCTTTATCTTTCTTATGCTTCGTTTGAATAACATTGAGCAGAGCCGTAATACCTTGCAGAGGGGAATTTATTTCATGGGCGATGGAGGCTGCCAACTGGCCGATGGCTGCCAGTCTTTCAGAGCGGATCAGCTGATTCTGCAGCATTTTCGTCTGAGTGATATCTCTGGCAACGCATAAAAAACAAAGCTCACCCCGATAAGAAACATACCGACAATTGATTTCATTCGGAATTAGAACTTCGTCTTTGGCTTTTATATTTATTTCAAATCGGGCTTCTTTTTCTTTGCTGACCTGTTGCATGGTTTTCTCGATAAAGGAAATTTGATCTGAGGCAACAAGATCAGTTATGTTCAAATCCAGGAGTTCTTGTTTGGAATATCCCGTACTTTCTAGAACGCGATCATTAGATTCAATTAGCTGCCCTTTGCGGCTGCAAATAAAAACCCCCTCCGGCACATTATCAAAAAGCTCTTTGTACCGCAGCAATTCTTCGGCCTGCTTGAATTCAGTTGTATTCGTGGCAATAATTGTTGCAGCGACGACTTTGCCAGTGATCCGCAAGGGCCCGACACGGTAGGTATGCCAGGTGGAAGCATGACTTTCACCCGTGCGAACTTCGAAGCTATCGGTTTCACCGGTGCGAAACACGCTTTCAACACTGTCCATTGCTATTTCATGGTATTCCTGTGGGAGAAAATTATAGAAACATTTTCCCATCATCTTAGCAGTTGGAAGCACGCCGATGGATTGGTTGATAAACCGGATGGTTCCTTCTTTGTCTACGGTGGTAATAATATCGGGGGCGGTTTCCACCAGCGAGCGCCATAATTCTTCAGATTCATTCAGTTTTTTCTTGGCCAGTTTCAGCTTATTGATAATCGATTGGGCGTGTGATCCAAAAATGATGAACAGACACAGCACGATAACACGAATATAAACATCATATAGACCCGGACCGAAAAGTTCGGCGATCAAATTAAACT
>Ga0255055_10003348_pt1 | contig 10866 bp, 8 predicted proteins | sample JV7_2_27_MG_FD_188633 | JGI IMG/M metagenome (GOLD analysis project Ga0255055, IMG submission 188633) | Seawater microbial communities from Jervis Inlet, British Columbia, Canada - JV7_2_27 | ecosystem: Environmental > Aquatic > Marine > Inlet | place: Canada: British Columbia | collected... | reverse complement strand
GCGATCTGTTTGGACGCCTCCCATGCCGCTTTCCGGCGGTCGTCGGACAGCTCGCTGCGTAAAATCTCGAGGATTTCGTTGTTCGTGACCTCGCGACCATCGAGTTGCGAGCGGAAGGTGTAAAACTCGGACTGGATGTCGTTGCTTCTGCGCACGAGATCGTCGATCACGTGCTCGGCCAGGAGGTTGGGTCGGTGGTCCAGAGCCAGTAGCTCGAGCTGTCGTCGGAGCCTCTCATCCTGAAGCTCCCCGGATTCGAGGAGCCCCACGATGCCATCGTAGCGAGGCTTCGAGCTGAGATACTTCCGAAGCGCCGTCTCTGCTTCGGTGGCTCTTTCCAAGGCCTCGCGCTTTCCCGTAATGCTCGCGTCCCAATGGGCGAGATTGACCGCCTTGCTGAGCGGCTTGAGCTCGCCCTCCACCTCCCGAAGAAGGTTCTGCGCCAGCTCGTCAGACATAGTACCGCGCCAAACCGGCTACCTCACGTGCTCTTTCGCGATCTCATCGTAGAGGGTTGCCACAACGGCGATCCCCTTGTGATAGAGATCCAGCGACATCCACTCATTCGGCGAGTGAAGGTTGCAGCCTGGGAGTGCGAAGCCGAGAAGGAGCAACGGCACACCGAGTATCTTCTCGAACATTGGCACGATCGGTATGGATCCGCCTTCGCGTATGAAAAGCGGCTCGCGCCCGAACACGCCACTGATCGCAGAGGACGCGGCCTTGAAGAGCGGACCTTCGGGGTCAGCCGCCCACGGTAATGCGTCGGCATGAAACTCGATATCCATGTCCACGCCTTCCGGCTTGAGCGAGTTCACATAGGCCTCGTAGGCCTCACGGATTACGGTCGGATCCTGATCGGGCACCAGGCGCATCGAGATCTTTGCCATCGACGTCGCCGGGATGATCGTCTTCGCACCTTCGCCCGTGTACCCCGAAAGGAAGCCATTCACATCCAGCGTCGGGCGCGCCCAGATCCGTTCCAGCCAGTGTATCCCCGATTCACCGCCGCCGGTTGCTGGCACACCTGCCTCTTTCCTGAAGTCGTCCTCGGTGACCGGCAACTCGGTGAGCGCCTTCCTCTCGGCCGCGCTGAGATCTTTCACCGCGTCGTAGAAACCGGGAACCATGACGCGACCGTCGGCATCTTTCAGTTGCGTGACGATTTTGGCGAGGGCGTTTGCCGGATTCTCCACACCACCCCCGTACTGACCCGAGTGCAGATCCTGGCTGGGGCCCGACAAACGGACCTCGGAGTAGACCATGCCTCGTAGGCCGACGGTTACGGCAGGTAGGTCGGGCGCCAGCATCGGTGTGTCAGAGATGATTGCCGCGTCGCAGGCAAGCTTGTCCACATTGGCTCGTACGAAGGCCTCTAGGTTCGTGCTGCCGACCTCCTCTTCACCCTCGAACAGGAACTTGATGTTGACAGGCGGATCGCCTTTTGCTGACAAATAGGCGTCGAGCGCCTTCATGTGGATGTGGACTTGGCCCTTATCGTCGGCGGTACCGCGTGCGTAGATGTTTCCGTCGCGAATCGACGCCTCGAAAGGCGGCGTCTTCCACTCGTCGAGGGGCTCGACCGGCTGTACGTCGTAGTGGCCGTACACGAGGATCGTAGGCGCGTCCGGGCCCGCAGTCATGAGCTCGGCGTAGGCTATCGGGTGGCCGGCCGTCGGGATGATCTCGGCCGTCATGCCTTGGTCGGTCAGCTTCGCTTTCAGCCACTCGGCGCACTCCATCAGGTCGCCCTTGTGCTCCGAGCGGGCACTGACGCTGGGGATCTTCAAGAAGTCGACGAGTTCATCCACGTAGGCTTGTCGATTGTCCTCGAGGGTCTTCTGCAGAGACATCGCGGTCCCTTCCTTCAACTTGGGTTGTTCTTGTGGGGTCGAGGCAGGGGCTAAGATAAGCCCCCGCACAGAGGAGGGCTACACGCGATAGCGGTTACTCAGGCGGTTGCGAGTGTCGGTGATTTGGGCCGCCACACCTGAGATTGGACGAGGGCGCGTTGGGTCACCTTGAGTCGAACTTCCGTTCAAGTTCGTGAAACCACCCGTCGACGACGATCAACTGCGTGGGGTTGGGGGGAAGGGGAGGCTGCTCTAGCATGAGAAACCGACGGCCATCCGGCGTCACGTCGTAGCTGCGGCCGTAGCGGCCTCCAGACCGGAACTCACCCTCAAATAGCAAGGTCGGCATACCGAGTTGCAGCTCCGAACCAATATCCACGGACACAGCGTATACGTGCCGCCCCGTGAGATCTCGGTAGAACAACTCCTGCCCCGATGGAGCCCACAACGGCTCCGTGCCGCCGTCCGTGGAAACGCGCACAACGCCGCCGGGACCCGGATACGGCTGCACGTAAACTTCCCATCCGCCCGACGCATCGGACCCGTAGGCGATCCAATTCCCGTCCGGCGAGAACTCCGCCATGAACTCAACTGCGGGCGACTGCAGGAATGGGCGAGCCGTGCTGTCGTCGAAGGACAAGACCCTCTTTCTCCCGGTCTAGCTTTGCCCGCAGCGACTCGCCCTCGACGTACGGCATGACGTAGAAGACGAATCCCTCTGCCTCACCCGAGTCGTGGAGCGGCAGGATGTGGGGGTGCTGAAGGTTGGCGGTGACCTTGATCTCGTTAAGGAAGCGCTCCGCGCCGAGCACGGCGGCGAGTTCCGGCCGCAGCACCTTGACCGCGACCTTACGGTCGTGCTTTACGTCGTGGGCGAGGTACACGGTCGCCATGCCGCCAGCGCCGAGTTCGCGCTCGACACGGTAGCGGTCGGCCAGGGCGGAACCCAGGCGCTCGGACGGGTCGCTCATGGCTGGGACTCCCGGGTGGTGGCAGGAAGAGCAATCTGAATCGGTGCTGAACTGCCAACAGTTATCAATATGGGGCTGGGGGCATGTGGCGAGTCAAGTCAGGTGCGTTGTACCGATCCCTTGCCCGAGCCGGCGGAGTTCCCAAGTTTGCCCACACCCCGACCAGTCGCAGCTACCTGTAGCCAATTCTGGAGGTTTCGTATGATGCGGTCAGCGCGCGGTTGGATCCTGCTCACACTGCTAGCCAGCGTCTTTTCGGCGGCAGGCTGCTCCGCCAGCAAGTCGTCGGATTCAGCGGCGGAAGCCACCCCGATGGCGGCTGCCCAGGAGACGGTGCAGGCGACCGTTGAGGAACCGGTCGTCATTCTCTCGGGCGTCGAAGCCGTGGAAGCCGCCGGCCTGGGAAAGATGTGGACTTTCGACAAGGTCCCACTCGACTACTTGCAGGAGCGTTACGATTTCAGCCCGACAGAGGAATGGTTCGAGCACGTCCGGCTCGCCTCGCTGCGCTACGGCGGCGGGTGCTCGGCCTCGTTCATTTCGGCGAATGGCCTGGTCATGACTAATCACCACTGTGCCAGGGGATGCATCGCTGCGGCGTCGTCCGAAGAGCACGACTATGATACCGATGGGTTCTATGCCGGCTCGCAGGATGGCGAACTGACGTGTCCCGGCCTGTTCCTCGATCAGCTGGTCGGCATCGAGGAAGTGACGGCCCGGGTCGACGCTGCCGTCCCCGCCGGTGCGACGGACGAAGAGGCCACACAGGCCAAGCAGCAGGAAATGACTCGCATCGATGAGGCGTGTGAGGAGGGCGGCGGATTGAGGTGCCAGGTCGTCTCGCTGTACAACGGCGGCATCTATTCGCTGTACAGATACAAGCGGTATACCGATGTGCGCCTGGTGTTCGCGCCGGAAGGTCAGGCTGCGTTCTTCGGTGGTGATCCCGACAATTTCACCTACCCGCGTCACGACATGGACATCACGTTGGTCCGAGCCTATGAGAACGGACAGCCGGTCCAGCCGGAACACTACTTCAAGTGGAGCGAGTCAGGCGCCGACGAAGGTGAATTGGTCTTCGTTACGGGCAATCCGGGCTCAACGGGCCGCCTGCTGACTTTGGCTCAGCTCGAGTACCTGAGAGAAGCGGTCTACCCGACGATGCTTCAGCAGTACGACGAACGTGTTGTCATCGCTCGGACGCTGGCGGAGACGAGCCCCGAACTGGAGATGCGCTACCGTAATCTGATCTTCGGAATCGAGAACTCGACCAAGGCTGTGACGGGGTATCTGGGTGGACTTGAGGATCCGGGACTGATGAAGCGGAAGAAGACCTGGGAGACGAGTTTCCGATCCGCCGTGGCTGCCGATCCCCAGCTGCAACAACAGTACGGCGATGCTTGGGATGAAATCGCTAAGGTCAACAAAGAGCTCATCGCGATGGACGCGGAGCGGCGGTTCACGTCGTTCTCGAATTTCCGCCTGCTTACGACAGCGCGAGACATCGTTCGACTGACTGCGGACATGGCGAAGCCGGCAGCTGAGCGGCAGTACAGCGATCAGCAGGTCGATGGCATGCAACGCAGGATCAACTCCACCAATCCCATCGACGTCGAGTACGAGAAGCGATTGTTGGCGTTGCGCCTCGCCTCGGCGCTCGATGCGCTGGGCCCCGAGGACCCGTTCATCCAGGCCGCCTTGCAAAGGCGCGATCCTGCTGCTGCTGCCAAGGCTATGTACAACAGCACGCAACTGACGAGCGTCGAGGCTCGGACGGCGTTAGTGAACGGCGGCGCTGCCGCGGTCGCCGCATCGCAGGACCCGGCCATCGTGCTGGCTCGCTCGGTCGACGGCCGATCGCGCGAACTGTCGCAGCAAGCCCAAGAGCTTGGCGCGATAGAGTCGGTGAACGAAGAGAAGGTCGCCGAGGCGCTCTTCCATATATACGGGACGGCCCTGCCACCGGATGCGACGTTCACGCTGAGGCTGTCCGACGGTGTGGTCGCACGCTATCCGTTGAACGGCACCTATGCGCCCTACAAGACCACGTTCTACGGTCTGTTCGATCGGGCCGCCTCGTTCAACCACAATGATCCATGGTTCGTAGCGCCGAAGTGGAAGGCAGCTAAGGATCAGCTGGACCTGTCGACGCCGCTCAACTTCGTTTGCACGGCAGACATCATTGGCGGTAACTCAGGTAGTCCGGTTATCAACCAGAATGCTGAGGTCGTCGGCCTGGTATTCGACGGCAACATGGAGATGCTACCGAACCGGTTCCTTTACACGGACGATGTTTCGCGCACGGTGTCGGTACACTCGGAGGCGATCATCGAAGCGCTGCGGAAGATCTATGCTGCGAGCGCCTTGGCCGACGAGATCGAGGGCAAACGCTAAAGCGAGGCCACGATATGGCTGAAGCGACTGAGCGACGCAGGCTGTCACCGAAGGCGTACGAGGAAATCCCGGGTGACGATTACCCACCGTACATAACGCCCGAGACGCGCCTCAAGGAATTCACCTTGCGCTCCGTGGTCCTGGGCGTGCTGTTCGGGATCATGTTCGGTGCGGCCAACGCCTACCTGGGTCTGCGCGTGGGCCTCACGGTTTCCACGTCGATACCCATCGCTGTGATGACGGTGGCGGTCTTCCGAGCGCTGCAGGGCGTTTGGGGTGGCTCCACCATCCTCGAGCACAATATGTCCCAGACGGTGGGGTCTGCGTCGTCCAGTCAGGCATCGGGCCTGATTTTCACCATACCCGCGCTGTTTCTCTGGGGATTCAGTCCTGGCGTCTTGAAGTTACTGGTCATCGCGTTGGCGGGTGGCCTTCTGGGCGTTCTCTTCATGATCCCGCTGCGTCGCTTCCTGATCAAGAACGAACACGGCAAGCTGCCATACCCGGAGGGTACGGCGTGCGCCGAAGTACTGGTGGCGGCGGACGCGGGTGGCTCACACGCCCAGAACGTGTTCTGGGGCTTGGGCATCGGCGCGGTGTACCAGTGGCTGATGCGCGGCTTGGTGCTGTGGCCGCAGGACTTCTGGCAGAAAGTGCCGTTCCTGCCGAGGGGCGAGATAGGCTTGCGAGCGAGTCCGGCCCTTCTCGGCGTCGGGTATATCCTCGGCGCCCGGGTCGGGACCATCATGGTCGCGGGTGCAGCGATCGCTTCGCTGATTCTCATACCAGGGATCGTGATACTGTTCGGGGATGCGACTACGCCGATTTATCCCGAAACCGAGAGACTCATCTCGGAGATGAGCCGCGGTGAGCTTTGGCATCGGTACATCCGCTACTTGGGAGCTGGTGCTGTGGCGACAGCGGGCATCGCCACGCTGGTACGGTCGGCTCCGATGATTGTGACTTCGTTCAAGGAGGGAATGCGCGGACTGCGAAGCCGGGTCAGAGGAGCCACGGTCGAGGCGCTGGCGATCAAGCGAACCGATGACGACTTGCCGCTGAACTTCGTGATGATCGGCGTTGGGGCCATCGTTCTCTTCCTTGCCGTCATGCCGCAGGTTTTCGGAGTGTTCGATTCGTTCGCCGTCCGGATAATAGGCGCTTTACTGGTAGCGATATTCGCCTTCTTCTTCGTGACGGTGTCCAGCAGGATCGTTGGCTTGGTCGGCGTTACGTCTAATCCCACATCGGGAATGACGATCGCGACTTTGCTGGGGACGAGCCTCGTATTCGTTTCTCTCGGTTGGACGGACGATGTGGGAAGGGTCGCGGCCCTGTCGATCGGCGCTGTCGTGGCGATAGCCGCCTCGATCGCCGGCGATACCTCGCAGGACCTGAAGACGGGATTCCTGCTGGGAGCGACGCCAAGGCGCCAGCAGACCGGCGAATTGATCGGTGTCTTGAGTGCGGGCTTCTTCGTCGTCATGAGCCTCTTGGCCTTGGAGCGAGCGTACGGATTTGGTGGCGAAGAACTGCCGGCTCCCCAGGCGAACATGATGATGCTGGTCATTGACGGCGTCCTGTCTCAGGAAATACCGTGGGGCTTCGTCCTCGTGGGTGTTGGGTTGGCCCTGGCGGCGGAGATCTTCCGCGTGCCTTCTCTGCCGTTCGCTGTGGGCATCTACCTGCCGATAACGACCTTGGCGCCGATCTTCGTGGGCGGAGTGATTCGCAAAGTGCTCGAGAATCGCGAGAAGGACGAGGAGTCCAAGAACGATGTGCGCGAGAAGGGTGTGCTCTTCGCCTCAGGCTTGGTGGGAGGCGTGGGCATCATGGGGGTGGCCATCGCCTTCTGGGCGGGCGCGACCGGCACGATACCGGAAGGCTTCGGATACGAGTGGATGGGTCCCTTCGCTCGGTTCGCATCTTTGGCGGTCTTCGCGCTGCTGGCGGTCATGATCGTCAAGGCGGCCCGTCGCTCTTTGAACAGCGACTAGTAGCAAGTGAATGACCAGGAAGAACGGACGTCCGGCGCCGCAGGATCTTCTGACGCGTACGAGCAAGTCGGAACGCTAACGCGATTCTCGGACGGCCGAGAGTTCCCGCTTGGTTTCGGTTGCCTGCGAATTGGTCGGCAGCGGCGAGCCGATCTGCCTCTCTCTGACAAGACTGTTTCGCGTCACCACGCTGATATCTGCTATGAGAGTGGCCGCTACATTCTCTACGATCACAGCGCTAATGGCACATGGATCAACGAAGCGCTTGTTGCGGTCTTTCAGCCGCTCCGCGATGGCGACGATGTTAAGTTCGGACGGGCGGAGTTCCGCTTCACTCTGAAGGAAGTGCCGAAGCAAGTTGCAGCGCGCACCGAGCATGTTGTGCCCAGTCGTATCCCGCGCTGGTCCACGCGGTTCATTAAGGGTGGGAAGGGAAAGGGTAGGGAGTTCGGCCGGGGCCGTACGCGTCGGCTCTTGCTTTTGCTCGTTGTCGTGGTCGTGGTGGCGGCCGCAGTGATCTACCTTTTCTTCCCTGACTTGGCTGACCGGGTCATTCCTTAGAGCGGGTCGCGGACGGCTGGCGTTCAGACCCCGCCGGGCCCCCCGGGTGGCAATTCGATGTCGATGGGCTTCTCGGTGATGGACGACTTGGCGTCCGCACCATACTCCACCAGCTCCATCTCGCCGTCCGATTCTACGAGCTTGACCATCCCGAACGGAACCTCGGCGATCCAGACTTCACTGGGTCTGTCCCCGCCTGCGCGATAATGGTGGGCGTTGAAGGTCCCTGCCGAGACGGTCACTGGTTCCATTCCGAGGTCCTCCGCTGTGGCGCATTGGTCCTTCCAGCCGGGGCCGGGTTCGGTGTCGCCCAGAGCGTCGAGCATTTTCTTTGGCACTCTTTGCGCCGGCTGCCCGGGCATCTTGACGACATAGCCAGCGATGTCCGCGTTCTCGAATGGGTAGTACGGCACGAGCATCTGGACGATCACTTCTGCCCCTATCGCTGGGGGAACGCTAACCACTTCAATCCAGAAGTGCGGCACACCCCCGACCTCCTCTTCGCCTACGATCGCAAAGCGAATCGGCATTCTCTCGCCCTGCGCGTTGCTGAAGACTGCCTCGGCGTAGTGTCCTACCCTTGGCATTGGGTAGACATTTGGACAGGGGCCACGAGTGTCTTGCGCCTTGAGGTTGATCGCATGGGGCAGACATGCCAAAGCTAAACCGAGAAGCGTCACGAGCACCTTCATGGGTCCCCTCCCTTGACAAGGCGGCTTGACTGGTTGGCGCAAAACTAGACTACCGCTCGGTCGTGGGTCAACGTCTTGTTCTCTGGCAATTAGGCTCAAAAGAGAACGGGCGGCCCTTGCAGGCCGCCCGCGGAAAGGAATGTTGTCGCCGGTCTTAGAAGAAGAAGGCAATCCCGATTAGCCCGAGGCCGAGCACGAACAGTTCTTCCATCACGATGAATGCCACTTCGATCGCCGTGAAGACCTCGGCCAGTGCGATAAGCTGCTCCTCGGTGATGGGCGCGCCATCGCTATTAGTAACCGTGAAAGTCTCGTCTCCAATGTTACCGGAGAATACTGCAACAGGCGTATTGCCGAGGAAGATCCCACTGCCGGTCTGCACCGTCCCATCGTTAGCCACGAGGAGAACGAATAGGATATTGTCATTACCGTTGGTGATCTCGATACTGATACTCTCGGCTCCCGTCGGCCCCATACTAGTGTCGAGAGTCATGGTCAAGCCGTCGTGAGACAGCGTGAAGACGGCATCTACACCCGTTGCATCCGATCCGGAGAAATTAAAGTCGAAATCGAGCTGGTCTGACCCATCGGAGAGAAAACCGTCGACCAACAAGGTGCCACCGGTGTCGGAGGCGCTGCCGGTGATCCTGTAATGGAGAAGCTCACCGACATCCGTGATGAAGACACTCAGCGTGATGTCGATCGCGGCCGGCACGACGCCGAAGTTACTGTTGTCGATGAGATCGAGGTGGCCGACCTCCGCCAGGGTCGAGATCCCGTCGTAGAGGATGAACCGGATTCCACCTGCTGGCGCTCCGGTTCGCTCGGTCGGCTCGTACGCTCCGGTCTGGGAATTGTATTCGAAGGTCTTTCCTTCGAACTGGGGTGGGATGGCCATCAACGTCGCGGCCGACGCGCTTCGAGTACTCAGCGCCCCCACGCTCTCGCGTAGATGAGAGGCCACTCCGTGTAGCGTCGCCTCCTCTGGGGTAAGCACGAGATTCACTGGCGCTATCGAAGGCATCGCAGTGCCTATCTGGGCGCCGAAAATCTCGAGGCTGGTGAGACCCTGGTTCTCTACGAAGAACTGATTGATGACTTGGTCAACGGCTGCTTGGGTCCCCTGGATGTCGACATCGCCCGGACTCGTGGCGTCATCGCACGCAGCGAAGACCGACATAGCCAGAGAGAATACGACGAGTCGCGTCAGCCAAACCGGGTAACGTTTGCTCATTGTCCTTCCTCCCAGTTCGAAGAATGAGTTCGATAAGTTCGCAGGCCTACCAGCGGCTAGATGTGACGGATCTTACAACTGAGGGGACAGGGGGGGTCGCAGCGCGGTCGGGGTCAGACAATCGCAAGCTATAAAGATTCAGTGCTGACGCAAGCGTTTGGGCCCGTTGCCCAGTCGTGCTTTGACGCTGATTCTGGCGTAGCGACTAGCCTTTCGGGTGATCGCTGGGAGCCCTCGATGCCGAGAGCTTGAAGGCGATGTAGAGCGCAAGCAGGACCCATACGACGTCGAGCAGGCCGTACTGCCGATCGAACGCCGTCAACAGAGCAGACAGGCTTGAGAGATTCGCGATAATACCGCCGAACCCAAGGTTGTCCTGCCCAGCGGACAACGCGGCACCGGCCAGGACAGCACCTATAATCGATCCCAAGAGCGTGCCGAAGATACCGACCAGCCGGAAAGGCATCGAGTGGCCGTTTCCCCGCAATCGCACACTGATCCCGACCATCAAGGCGATCGCCAGAGCAAGAGGGCTGGCGCCATGGCCGGCACCCACGGAGAGTCCCGCCCAGATGATCGCTCCGGCAAGCGCCGCGGCCAACGCTGCGCCGACGGCGCGGACCAGATTCGGGTGACCGTCTTGAGCACCCGCGGCGCGAGCGCCCGAGGTGGCTTCGCTGACGTCTAGCAGGAATTTCTTTCCAGAACTCGTCTCGATCACAGCCGGTTCGGTGCTCGCCGTCATCAAAATGGCTTCCACTTCATCCACATCGGGTAGAGCGCGGCCAAATTCTTCTTCCGGGAAGAAAGGCGGCGGTGATCCCTTCTTGCCGGATGGCTTTCCGGAACCCACTGAACCTTCGAATTCGGCAAGCTCTGCCGATTCGAGCGCCCCATCAGCACCCTCGACCAACATCTCCAAGTCGCTGGGTCCGTCGAGAGAACTGAACCCAGAATCGAAAAGAGCGCTGGTGTCCAACAGCTTCGCTTCCAGTTCCGTTTCCTCTGGCTTGGCAAAGCTGGGCGTCGTTTCGACGAACTCAGACCCCGCCGGTAGCTCGTCCAGCTCGATATGTTCGGGCTCAGCGAACTCCTCGTCTTCAAGCGCTGGCTCAAGGAGCTCCGTCTCCGCTTCCACCGGTTCGCTCTGCTCTTCCGCGATAG
>Ga0255055_10003347_pt1 | contig 10866 bp, 9 predicted proteins | sample JV7_2_27_MG_FD_188633 | JGI IMG/M metagenome (GOLD analysis project Ga0255055, IMG submission 188633) | Seawater microbial communities from Jervis Inlet, British Columbia, Canada - JV7_2_27 | ecosystem: Environmental > Aquatic > Marine > Inlet | place: Canada: British Columbia | collected... | reverse complement strand
CTCTGGCTGCTTGCGCGCGCATAAAACCAGCCCTGATACCCGTTGCTAAATACATTCTTAAGAATTCCGGAATCAACGGACCAGTCGAATGTCCACCCTCCACCGCCAGTCGTGGACCCCGTCCCGTCGGCGTTGAAAGTCCACGTGGACCCATCCGTGTATGTCCCGGGAACTTTGGAAGAGTCAACCGGTACGGTTTTCTCCAAGATCACGGTGAATGGAGCTCCGGTTCCATCGTCGACCACTACCTGTACTACCGTGGGAGAATCGGAAATGAGCATAATCGTAACCGTCCCCTGACCCCCGGTGTTTACGATCAAATTCCCGGACGCATCGATGCTCCAGGTCCCGGTATCGTAATCGCTCGTCTCAGGAGGGGAGTCGTGACTATACTGCTCGAAAGAGGAATCGGCATTAAATATGGAGAGGAAGGAATCATATCCCCCCCCTGTGTAGAAATTCTCCTCGAAGAATGCCTCCCCTGACACCATCTGGGCGGTGAAGGGGATGGTTGTTATGTTGGTGACGGTCACAACCGTATCCGCCGTCTCTGTGACCCCTCCCGAGGAATAGGTTGCCGTGACCGTCACCGCCTGGTCGCTGTCGATCGACGGACAGTAAAGCACCCCTCCTGGACTGATCGTTGCGGTTTGGGAATTTACACTCCAGGTGGGTGCAACCGTAGATGTTGAATTGTCGCTCCAGCTCGCCGTCGCCGTGTACGTGGCGGTACCGTACTCGCTCATCGACGACGGGCCATTCATGGATAGACCGGTCAAGTCTGCCGCCGGAGTTGAACTCCCACCACCACCTCCTCCGCCACACGAGAACAGGAACATTGCCAGAAAAACCAGGAGCAATGAAGCGGGCAAATATGTAATGGAAAATTTTCTCATCTCGATTTCCCTCCCTATTTCCCTTTCCTTTGATAAGAAAGGGCGATTCCGCTTGAATATCCAGAAAGACCCCATTGGTCATGGCCTTCCCCCCGAGCCGGACAGCGATTACCTCTCGATCCACCCCTTGATCGTTCCGGTCTCCGCTCCAAGTGCACCAGATTCCCCGACTTGTTGTCCTTGGAAGGTGCCGGTCAGATGGCCTTCGGCACCCTCGTACTTCCCGGTTCCGTCAAAGATAATCATGTGGGCCAACGCTAATTGGGGGGGGGGTTGGAGGCACAGGAAACTTTTCTTGGTCGTGTCCATGGTGGCGAAGAGCATCGATTGGTCTTCGAAGGTGACAACCATGTCATCTTCGGCAAACGCGAGTTTGGGATAACCCTCGCAATCTAAGTCCGGGTCCTGGATAATCCCATCAGCAATGCCAATCACCTTGATCTTGGCTTTACCAGGTGCGCCCTTGGCGACGATGTCGATAATGATGCCAGGCACAGTTTTTGAGGGATCGGGGAGGGGGGCTAGCTCCACATAGGCAATCGTCCCGGCGACCCTCCAGTTGATGGGAATTTCTCCCCGATGACGCCAAAATCCGCCACGCCAAAATCCTTCGGAGTTAGTAACAACCACGAAGCCGCTTGCAAGAACGGCGGCCGCCGTCACCACTACCAATAAGGCTCTCCTCGACATGTCCCTCCTCCTTCCCTGAAGGTTGGTTTGCTGTTACCGGAAAACCACCTCCACGTTCCGCAGCTTCGGACCCTCGGCAACCCTTGCGACTCTCGCATTCCTTCTGCGTCCGCAGCATGTGGGCTCGATCAAAAGTCCAAGCTCGTCGCCCTCGACAACCCGGGTTTTCAACCGAAACCCGGCCCCATGCGGATTCAGGTCCTCGATGACGGTTTCTTCGGAGAACGGTTTCCCGGAAGAATCCTCGCCTTCGACCGTGACTGGGATAGCGAACCGGATCTGCTCCGCTTTGCGGCGATCCTCGAGTTTGCCTCCCTTGAGGAGCCTCACAAGCTCCTCCATGCTCCGGAAGGCCTTCTTCCCCTCTATCCCGACCTCCTCCACCACGCCGAAGAGGCCCCCGTTTTCTTCCTTCCGGCGGTAGATCCGGACGATATAGTCCTCCACGCCCGCCTCCCATCTTGCTGTGCAAGCGTCCCCTTCAGTTACAACCTACCTGGAGGAGATTACGGATTAGGGACAGATTCAAAAACGCGTCGAGGAAGGAAAAAGAAAACGTTTCCTATTTGGTCAGGAGGGAATTCAGGAGATCCCGGGTCTTCGGTGAGGGTTCCACCCCCAAGGAACTAAAGGTTTTCTGCAGGCGGTCGTACACAGCCAGCGCTTCGGCCCTTCTGCCATGCACCAGGTAGCAGGTAATCAGCGACTGGTAGAATTCCTCCGCCAGGTTGTCCACCTCCAGCCCTTTCTGGTAGCACTCCCGGGCCTTTTCCCACTGCCCCGCTTCCCTCCAGTGGGCTCCCAGCCGCCCCACGGCCCGCAGGTACTTGCTCCGCAGACGCTCGCGCATGGAAACAGACCAAGAATGTTCGGCGTCTCCCGTCAGAAAGGGGCCACGGTAGAGCGCCAGGGCCTTTTCCTCCAACTCCGCGGCGTCTTCTTTCCTCCCTGTCTCTCTCAGTGATGCTGCATTTCCAAGGAGACGCTCGAAGGCAAAGGCGTCCACCCAGCAATACCGGGGATCCAGGTCGAACTTCCCCTCTTTGCGTTGCACGGCCTCATCGTGGCCAAGAAGCTGCCGGAGGCGGCGCAGGGTGACGGACATGGACTGGTACGCCATATCGCCTTCCACATCGGTCCATATCGTGTCGGCAATCTGTTCCTCCCGCACGGCCCTGCCGCCGAAGGCGACCAGCGCCTTGAGCAGGGAAAGAGGCCGCTTCTGCACCTTCCGGGAAAACGTGAGCGGCTTTCCGCCCCTCAAGATCCCGAACCGGCCGAGCGTGTAGATCCGGACAGGCCAAGGCCAGGTTTCGACCTCGACAGGCGGAGAGTCCGGAACTAGGCTCCTCTTCCGGATGAGTTCCTGTACGTACGGAACCTCTATGCCTTCCTTCAGGGCTTTCACGCAGAGGCGAGTCATGAACGAGGGGATCCAGTTCTCATAATTAAAATAGCCCTTCTCCTTGCCGATGGAAAGCGCTTTCGCAAGAGAGGAACGCCCTGATTTCTCGTCCCCCCGAAGGAACGCGATGTCGGCCTCCACCAGCAAACACTGGTACTCCAGTATGGAGCTTTTCATCCTCCGGGTGATACGTATGGCCTTCTCCAGATGACGTGTCGCGTTCTGCGTATTCCCGATTTCATTCTCGAGTCTCGCCATATACACGTTCCCCAAAGCGATCCCACAGGGTTGACCGCAGTCGGTGATCAGTGGAATCGCCGTCTCCTCGAGGGATAACGCGAGGGAAATTTCCCCTTTCAGCGCCGCGTGCCACGATGAGAGATAGTGAAAATAGGCCTGGTTGAATTTCTGACCAGTCCCTAGAAATCGGGCCATCCGCTGAAGGTATGCCTCCCCGGAATCGAGATCCCCTTTCCCGAGGGACGCGGAGGCTCCTTCGGCCAGGAAGAGGATATCCCAGATGTGAATTCCGCTTGAGCGTGCGATTTCCAACCCTTTGGCGACGGATTTGATCGAATCATCGAACTGTGCGACCCCGCAATACAATCTTGCTTCAAACAGATGAAACATGATCTTTATTTGGGGATAGAGCCTTGAGGAAGAAATCAGTTGCCGGGTTGACTCGACAACACCACGAGCTTTCGGAAAATCTCCGATCCAGAGGAAATACAGGAACAGATATAAGGATCCTTGAAGTCTGATCTGGATATTCTTGCATTTCGGGATGATGGATTCGGCCTTTTTCACCCAGACATCGATATCAGGATGATCTACCCGCCTCATATATAATCCGCCGAGCAGGCTTGCCACCGCCCGGGCTTCGATATCCGGGGAAGGATATGAGGGATATCTTTCCGTAATTTTGGCGAACACATCGATCCACTCATCCAGCGCCTTGAAGTCATATGTCAACATGGAATGAGTGTCCATGATCAGGGACCATGAGAGAAATGTCCCCACCGGGTCCTCCCCTTCCCAGAACAGATCGAAGGACTTCTCCAAACGGCCCACGCTTGCGTACGGATCGAAAGGCATTTTGCACGCTCCGAGCCAGAAAAGAAGCCAGGGATTGTTCGTTAATGCCTTCTCCGGCATGTGTCCCAACCACGCCTCCAGGACACGGTTCCTCCCCTGGGCGAGAAGGGACGGAGCATTTGCGAGGATCAGTCGCGCGAGGGATTTGTGGTCGCCGATATCACGGAAAAGATCGGCTGCATCTTCTGTTTTGCCCATTTCCTCCAAGAGTGTGGCGGCCTGCTGTTTCAGGGCATGAGCATCCTTTTCCCCCAGAATATCCCGTGCCCGGGAACGCAGAAATTTTTGGAACAGGGGATGATACTGGTACACGGGCTCGGTGTGGGGATGTTCCACCAGGAAGTAGTTGTTCCTGCTTATGTAGGAGAGCAGTTGTGCTGTTCTCCGTTGGCCCGTCAGCTTTTCCGCCGCCTTTGCCGTCATATTGGGCAAGAAGGAAGTTTTCACTAGAAATTGCCTCAAGGACCTTCCCGTCCTGTTAAAGATCTCGCTCCCGAAGTAGTCGAATATCTCCCCGGGAGTACGAGTGGTGAGGAGTTGTTGGTCGACCTCCCGTGTGTCGGTCCTCTCCAGCATGAGCACCAGGCCTGCTGCCCAGCCGTTGGTCACTTCATGGAGGTGACGTATCGCCTCGACGGTCTGTCTCTTCCTCCCCCGGAGTCGGGCGATCTCTCTGCATTCGGGAAGGGTCAGCCGCAGGTCATCCCATCCGAGGATTCCCATCAGATTGTTGGCATGATACCGGGCGAAGGCAGGCGGAGGATCGCTTCGGCTGATGATGAATACTGTCGCTCCTTCGGGAATCCGGGACAGTCCGGTGACGATCGATTCGTGAAGGAGTGACTTGGCCGATATTGCCTCGTAGTTATCGAAGACCAGTGCCGATTTTTGAGGGAGCCGGGAAAAAAGGCTCTCGAAAAAATGTCGGGTGAACCCCGGGATTCCCTGCATGTATTCCGGGGTCAAATGGGGCAGGGGCCTGCGCTTCCGGGGAGACGCCACTTTTCCTGCAAGACCCAGATAGTGGAAAAAGCTGGCAATATCGTCGTCCCCCTCGTCGACCATGTACCAGAGGGTGGGGACGTTCCTGGCCCCGACATAGGTGCTCACAAGGGTCGTCTTCCCGCACCCTGGGGGACCGCTGACCCACAACAGGGGGACATTCTTGAAACGACGGTCGATCAGGCGGAGAAGTCTCGTTCTTGGCAAGCACCCCTTCGGGACGGGACGACTAATTTTGGCGAGTGGCGGCGACAAGACGGCCATGGTCCCCTTCCCTTGGAGGATCAGGACACCGAGGCATAAATGCGAAGATTTTACTTAATATAAATTATGTTTTTATCGATGATCCCGTCAAGGAAAGATCCTTCATCCCGGATGGGGTGCTCGGGGGTCTCCGATAAACCGTCGGGGTCCTGGGCGGAATCGCCCCCCCTCGCCGCAGCCACGGAACCGTACGATGTAGCGGTTCAGCTGCAACATATTTCCTCGTCAACCGAGGAGTCACGCTGTTTGCACCGGGTTTGCGTTCTGCTGTCACTTCCTGTTCTAATCTGTCACTTCCTGTCCACTTGATGCCCGAAAACGGCCGTTGTTTGCGCGGGGTTTGCGGTTCATTCCGGCTTCCCGTCCAGAAACCGATGCAGATCCCGGGAGGGCTTTTACACTAAGATACGGGTGGACCGATCACGGGGAGCAGGTCAGCGTTTACGAGGACGATCCTCTGTACTGCCCTTGCGGCGAGAGAATGCGCGTCGTGGGCTTCATTGCTCATGCCCCGGTCATCCGCAAGATCCTTACCCACATCGGGCGGTGCTTCGACCCCCTGAAACTCCCCGGGTTGAACGAACTGTCACTCATACAGTGCCTTTTCCAGCAGCTTGTCTCTCCCATAGACGTCCTCACTGAAGCGAACAGTGCCATCAGGGCCGATCCAGACCGTACGATATGTTATATGAACAGGGACGGGTTTCTTAAAAGAAACAATCGTCCGTTTCCCGCCCGAAACAATTTCCCTTACCCTGTCGATGCCCCACCCTTTTTCTTCTCCGCCAAGGAGGTATGAAGCAAGTTCCAACGGCTTGCTTACACGAATACACCCGTGACTGAACGTACGCCCTGTGCGCTGAAAGAGACTGTGTGATGGTGTATCATGCAGATATACATTATATTTATTGGGAAACATAAACTTGACCGTGCCGAGTGCATTAGCCGGTCCCGGGTCCTGGCGAAGTTTGTAACGGGTAATTTTACTTCCAACATCGTTCCAGTCTATTTTCGTCGAATCGAGCTCTTTCGCATCCTCACCCCAGCTGCTGAATACGCGAATGTTTCGCTCCCTGAGATACATCGGGTTCTTCTTGAGCTTTGGCAGCATTTCATTCCGTGCAATACTGGGGGGTATATTCCAGAAAGGATTAAATTCCAGATACTTGATCATATCACTGAAGACCGGCGTTTTGTGGTACTTTTTGCCGACGATCACCGGCATTGCTAACTCTAGCTTCCCATCATTGAATACACCAAGTTTAAAACCTGCGATCGTCACCCCAACACGGACATCGCCAAGGTCATGTGAAATCCAGCGTGATCGCTCCATATTCATTTCAATTCGTCGTATGAGTGTTTCAACGGGAATATTCATCGCCGCACGTGTAGCATCACCACATACCCCATCAGCGGACAACCCATAGCGCATTTGAAAATGCTTGACGGCCTCACTCAGCTCTGTGTCATAAAGGACAGAAGAATAATCATCGTCGGATGCGATGTCCCCTGATATATAAAGTCGTCTGCGAATTTTGGGGACCCTGTCATCGCTCATGCCGGACTTCAGGATTTCTCCTTCAGGAATGGGCTCCCATCCTCCCTGTGCGGCAATTTCACGGTACCGTGCAAGCGTCTTACGCAGCATACGGTATCGCTCATTGCCGGGAACCTGTTTTTCGAGGAATTTCTTCAGGTCAGGGGCCTTCAGTGCCTGTTCCGCCAATTCCACAGCGTCGATCTCCACATCGCGAGCTCCGGCGAATAGCTCTGGATCAACCTTGCGTGGACTGAGCCTCCCCTCCCGTGCGTCAGCTACATATCCGCCCAGGGCAAGGGTGAGCAGGATATCGAGCCTTGCCAGTCCGACCTTGTCGGCGCTATCCCAGTATTTTTCGATCTTGCTGAGATGATAGTTTTCCGGATTCAGTCCTTCAGTATAGGCTGCCTTTACAGTAGACAACATTATTTCTGCTTTCTTCCCCGGTCCTTGAGCACTGACCCAGAAAGGGTGTAGTCCATTTTCATGATAGATGTGTGTAAGTGCCTTATCAATGCTTGCAGCATCCATCCCGTGTCCCTCGAGGCCGAGAAGTTCAGCGGGGTTATGCTCTAACTGTTCGAGCAGTGCAGTTTGAAGCTCTTCCTGACTCATGGCATATAGTTCTTGTGGAACACTCAGGCCAACAAAACTCAGGATACAGACAAGTACAACAATGTTTAGTTTCACAACATTCCATTTCACCATCAGATAACCCTCCTGAAAATTATTTAACCTAAAAAAATACATTTCGCAAATTGACCCTCCCCCCTGAAATCGGTCCGGTTCGCAGCTATGCTCTTAGACCGATTTCGAGGTTGGGGGAGCCATGTCGAAGAAACGTTCCCGACCGGAAGAGGTCTACGCAAAGCAGCAAGTAAAATCCGTTTGCGCGGGGTTTGCGTTCTGTGCGGGTTCCCTCCCAAATTCCGATAGAAATGCTAATAAGGTTATTACACTAAGATCAGGGTGGACCGATCACGGGGGCAGGTCACCTTTTTTTTGTGCTTCTCCCGCGTTATCCCCTGTGCTGATAACCTAAATTTAATAGTTTGCTTGAAGTTCAGTTTCTACTAATTCTTTCAATTGTGCGAAACCAAAGCTTGGAAGCGGTTTCCCATTTACAAAAAATTCAGGTGTTTTCCTGACATTGAGAGTTTTCGCATCTGCAAGGTCTTGTTCAATAAGTTTAGCAATTTCAGGGTCATTCATATCTTTTCTAATTTGTTCTATATTTACTCCTGCCTCCGGAAGAACTCGCCATAATAATTGAGGCTGTGGATTATGATGACTTGCCCAGTGAGGTTGATATTTATACATGACTTCTAAAGTCTCCCTGTACTTTCCTTGTTTTCTCGCAGCTTCAAGCATCTTTACAACAATATCTGAACCATCATGAAAGGGGGCATACCTCATAACGTGTTTCATTTTACCGGGGTTGGCAGCCATTAAGTTTTTAACGGGATGATATAAAGCTCTACAGGTTTCACACGCAGGATCAAAAAACTCTACGATATAAACTTTTGCGTCATCACTGCCATATGTCAGTGAATGCTCTCTAACAAAAATTGAAGCATTTTCTTTCGCCAAAAAGCCCAGTCTCTTTGATCGCTGGTGCTTATAGAAATAACTGCCAAGCACAAAAACGAGCACCATACAAATGGCTGAAATTATTACTATATTTTGTTTTTTCATGTGGAAAGCCTCCTCTTTAATATAAATAATAATATTACTATTGTTGAAAATGCTATTAGCGACAGCATTGGAATTGTGAGAATACCAAACAGGTTGATATAGTCCTCTGTGCACGAAACGCCTTGACTGCAGGGTAGTATGCTTTCAGGAATAATCCCGGAATAAAGAAGGTTATGATAAAAGGCTATAAACCATCCAGCTATAGCCAAAGGAAGGGCAAACTTAACAACGCTTTTATCAAAGGAAAAGAGTCCTGTTAATAAAATTAAAACCAAGGGAAACAGGCAAATTCTTTGATACCAACATAAAACACAGGGAGGGAAATTCATTATTTCGCTAAAAAACAGACTCCCAAGTGTAGATATACTGGCTATCATCCAGCACATAAAAAGAATAGTCCAGTTTGAATTGTCCGTTTTATCTATATGTGACATCTTTAGATATTCTCTAAAAGTAAGAACCTTTTTTATTTTAAAATCTAAAAAGCATTTCTCCTATTCATGAGACTCTTTAGCCTCGTGATAAATAACGTTTGCCATGAGAAACAATAAAATCACCGCAGAGATTGTTTTTAAAGTACGCGGGATAATCTCACCTGCTTTGCCTATCGTTGCTTTAATACCTATCTCAGAAGCCAAATAAATCTGGTTAAGAATTATACCCAGAATTATTGCGCATAAACAATTAGATGCTAAATATGTAAATGCCGATCTCCTGCCTAAAAATTTCCCGATGACCGTTAAAGAAGCTACACCGGCCTCCCGCAGAAGGCCGGTCACCCGTCGGTATCTGTATCGCCCGTACCCGCTGGCCAATTGCACGATCGCCTTTGTCAACGCATTCTCATCTGATTTGACCACAGCTGCATGCCGTTGGGTAGAACGGTATTGCCCCAGGACCGTGCAGGCCCGGCGTTCCGATACGTTCAGCCCCTCACACACGGCTTTCACGCAGGCCCGGCGGCAGGAGGGGCTTAGAAGTTTCCCTCTGCCGCCTCACGAAGGATCATCTTGTCCAGGGTCAGATCGGAGACCACCCTCCGGAGCCGTTCATTCTCCTTCTCCAACTCCTTGAGGCGCTTGGCTTGGGGAACCGACATCCCCCCATACTCCTGTCGCCACCGGTAATAGGTGACATCGGTGACGCCGAGGACCTTAATCACATCAACCACCTTCTTGCCCTGGCTGATCAGGACGTCAGCTTCACGCAGTTTGCCGATGATCTCTTCGGGACGGTATCGCTTCTTCGACATGCCAGCCTCCTCCTCGATTTGGTCTGAAAAGCATTAACACATCTCGGACCGATTTGAGGGGGGCAGGTCAATCTTTATGGAGAAGACTCACAAGTTCCCCGCTATGTGTTAAAAAACAGAACGAGTGTGCTTGTTCAGGGGGCGTGAATGGATTCTAATGTTTCAATCGGATTGGCATTCCTGGCCGGCTTGGCCTCTTTTCTTTCCCCCTGTGTTTTCTCGCTGGTTCCCGCGTATGTCAGTTACCTGGGAGGCCGGGCAGCCGGAGGTGAAGACAGGCCCGGGGATCGTTTAGCTACCTTTACACACGGCCTGGCTTTTGTGCTTGGCTTCAGCGTTGTCTTTGTGTCGCTTGGTATTACGGCATCCGTCTTTGGCGGTCTGCTCTACGGTATGCGCACCTGGGTAGCGCGTATCGGTGGGATAGTGGTCATCATTTTCGGCCTGCATATGACCGGTGTTTTCCGTATCGGCTTTCTGGATATCGACCTGCGCATTTATTATGATAGCTATTCCAAATACACGAGGGGATACATCACCTCGTTTTTGATGGGTGTGTTCTTCTCGGCGGGGTGGTCACCATGCGTTGGTCCTGTACTGGGTTCGATCCTGACGCTGGCAATCGGCGGCGGCTCTGTTGCCTTGGGGGTCAAGCTGCTCTCTGCATATTCCGCCGGCCTGGCAATTCCCTTTCTGATCGCTGCCCTTAGCATCGGTTGGATATTTGGGATACTGCGTCGACATGGCAAAGTGATTCACTATGTTGAAGTGGGATTCGGAGTTGTTCTGATCATCGTCGGATTGATGTTGCTTTTCAATGTGTTCCAGTGGATCTCAGCCTATGGCCAGTTCTTCTGGATCGATTTCGGCCTATAGCAGGCAGGTGGAGAAAAATGGAAGAAATAGAGGTGCGCACAGCGGAAAAACGTAGCCGTAAACCTGTCCGCTTCATCGTTTTCATTATTATTGCTGTGGCGATCGGTGTTCTTCTGCAACGGTATGTTTCTTTTATTAATCTGTCTCATAA
>Ga0255055_10003346_pt1 | contig 10868 bp, 9 predicted proteins | sample JV7_2_27_MG_FD_188633 | JGI IMG/M metagenome (GOLD analysis project Ga0255055, IMG submission 188633) | Seawater microbial communities from Jervis Inlet, British Columbia, Canada - JV7_2_27 | ecosystem: Environmental > Aquatic > Marine > Inlet | place: Canada: British Columbia | collected... | reverse complement strand
ATGTATCCTTTGAAGCAATAAGCGCTCTACCACAAACCATTGCTTCAAATTGCTTATTTGCAAGAGTAATTTTTGCGTTTTTATCAGTTGGTTTAATCATACATAAAACAGCGTCAGATTTTGAAGTATAATGAATAATTTTATCCAAAGGTACAGTACCAAGAAATTCAATATTTTTAAATTTATCACAACGCACTTTTACTGCATCAAAAAGGCTTTCTTTTTGACCTGCGACTAAAAATTTTATATTTTTAATCTTACCGAGAATATTTATAATATTAGGGAACATACGAGTGCTATTAAAAACACCAAAATAACAAACAGTAAAAACCTTGTTATTTGTGGGAGTATATTTTTTATTAATAAGGTTTTTACAAAGCATTACAATTTCAATAGGTTTGTCTGATATTGAAGCGAAATAATCTCTATAGTTTTTATTTACTGTAATTATAATATCAACCTTTTTCAACAGTTTTTTTTCTAATCTAAGAGCATAATTAGAAATAAATTCAGGCAAATATCTATCAATCATATAACCAAATATTTCATGAGCATCATAAACAAGTTTAACACCAAGTTTTTTCTTAAGTCGAACTCCTGCAACTAAAGTATCAAGATCATGACAGTGAACAACGTCAAATTTAAAATCTGTTTCATAGAGCTCCAATCCCTTTTTATATGCCTGATCCCACCAAAACGGATTTCTAAATATATCACTATGTAAAGCATCAACTACAAAATTATTATGAATTCTTACAATTTTTATTCCATCAACAGTTTCTTCAGGTTTGTAATCTTTATGTCTATCCCAAACAATAACTGTTATCTTATGTCCTTTCCTTACAAGTGATTTTGCTTCTGGGAATACCCTAGGATCTAAGATAAAAGGTTTTGAAAGAATCATCAGTATATTCAACTGCTTTCCTCCCTTTGATATGTTAGACCCTAATAAATAATAGATATAAATCTCTTATGTGCATATTAATAACTAAAATAATTAATAATGCTGACGTGATTGTTTTAATGACAAAACATAAGGATTATTTTAATCTTGATTTTACAAAATTAAAAAATAAAATGAAAACTCCGATTATTATTGACGGAAGAAATGTTTGCAAAAAGAAAGACTGTGAAACGCCAGGTTTTATTTACAAAGGTATCAGTAAACCTCGTTAAATAATACAAATTTTTAATTATTCATAGAAAACTTTAATAATTTTAACATACATTGGAATCTTTGGAAGGATTTGAATGGGGGTAGTTAATTGAAAGAAATTAACTTTAAAAAGAAAAGTATATTTTTAACGCTGATAATATTTTCAATGCTTTTTCTGACAACTTTTTCTAGTGGTCTTAAAATTGATAATATATGTGGAGGGTGGGAAGATAAATCCTTTGAATATCATACTTGTGAGGTTAATAATGGAACTCTTTCTGGTTATGTGACTGATTCATTAGACAATCCAATTGAGGGCGTCCTTATTAGGGTGCATTTTCATGAAACATATGAAGAAGATTACAGCGATGAAAATGGATATTATTTTGTTGATAATATTCCAATTTGTTATTGCATGAAAAATTGTACATGCTCAAAAGAAGGATATAATACTGAATGGGTAGAACTAGGAATTACAGAAAATACAACTTATGATTTTGTACTTTATCCTTGGGGCATAATTCCTGTTTTAGAGGGAACTCAGTGTAATGGATGGTGGATAAGCCCCATCACTATAAGTTTTATCTTTGACCCTGAAGAAGTTGCAGAGATATGGTATAATTATCATGGTTGGCATCAATACACAGAGCCATTCGTTGTCGATGAGGAATGCTCAATTGACATGCAAGTTTATTGGATTGATTTCGAGGGCCATCAGTCTTCTCATGCTACTCTTATGTTAGAAATTGATCAGATTCCTCCACAGACAGATCTTCAATGGGAAGTATTTAAAAAAACACCTTTCGGAAATTGGTGGGTTAGAGTTATCTTAACTGCAGAAGACTATTGGAGTGGCATGTCAAAAGAATTGGAGATTTATTTTAATGACGTGTTACAAGAAACATATATGGTAAATTGGCCACATGTAGAGTTTGAATGGGAAATAACTGAGTCTTTAAAACAGTCTATAATTGGATTTTATTGTTATGACAATGCTTGTAATTTAGCAATCGAAGAATTAGATGGCTCGGATATAGTTTCACATAATATGCTTTCTAAATATTCATATGATATTTATTTTGCTAGGATACTTACCAGGTTTCCAAAGCTACAACGATTTATTGATTTATTGGAGATGAATTTTGGATGTCTTTATTAAAAAGATACTGACAATTTTTTCTAAATCTATAGTTTCAAGCTCAGAGAATCCTCAAGCATGATTTTTACCCAATGAACTTAAACCAATTACACCAATCTTCAGCATTTGTTTCAAAGTATCAAATCTTGTTATATATCGCTTTTGTTAAAAAATCTGTAAATAATTTCGAAAGTATTACCAAATGATAAGTCTTTTTACGAAAATTTTAATATACTAGTTACTATTATAAATAATAGGAATTTATTTGTATAGGGGGTAAAAATAAAATGAGAAAGGTATTCTTAGCTAGTTTTATAGCAATAATGCTGGTGATGGTTCCAATAACAACTGCTTCTAAAACAGCAAATGTTACCTATATTAAAAATGTCACATCGCAAAATACAGATATGCCGGAATTTTTTATAACACAAACTCAACATTCTCAATTAAATGATTACATTGAATCAAATTATAAAGGAGAAGATAAGGAAGAAGCATATGCAATTGTTGATAGTATCATAAGTAGTGATTTAGAAGTTGATCCAATTAAACTTGCAGAAGCATGGAGCACATATAGTTATCAACCAATACCCCAAGAAGAAATTGAAAATGCTGAAACACCTCAAGCTCTTGAGCTTTTAATTGAAGCTTATTGGTTAATGAATACTTTTGCAGGATTGGTATTATATATAACAAGCCTTATTGCAAATAGATTAGGCTGGCTTTTTTACTTTATTAATACAGGAATACAAATATTTGTTGAAGGTGTCGGTCTTGTCATTGAATTTATTTATATTTCGTTTAATTTAATAAAAACATTTGTATCTGCTGTAAATGAAATTCTAACAATACCTCAGGTATTTGCAGAAGCATTAGAAGATTTATTTAGTCAAAAATATGCTGAGTTTATCTTTACTATTGGAGATTTCGTAAGCGGATTTGCACTTTCCTTTGTTGATCTTCTTGAAGGATTAATTCTATTATTAGAAGAATTTGTAAAAATTGTAAATTATCTCAAGGATATTGTCGGTTATTTCTTATGGATTAAAAGCGAACCATGGACCCAGCAGATACTAATAACAGGATTTATTAGGAAGAATTTATTGTTCCCAATCAAAGGAGCAACAGTAACCTGCAGAGGACAAACTACTACCACAAATGAAAAAGGAGAGTTTTACTTCTATATTGATCCCGCACCAGATGAAACTTCAATTCCACCAAATGAGTACTATGGACTGCATAATTGTAAAATCACTATTGAAAAGGATGGGAAAATTCTAAAAGAATCAAATACGCTACTATCTTATGTATTCTCATTAGGATATCTGTATTTCCCTTGTCTCCTCTTTGGGGGCAGGTCAAAGTCTGCAAGTTTCAACTATAATATAATGGAGAGGTTTAGTAACATGCTAGCAAGAATGCAAATTCTTGCTGAATTTTTCTTTGATAAAATAAACGGTTATGATCCTCTAACTATATAGAATAATAACAAACATAACATGAATCATACGTTATACATGTTTGACTAATCCTGGCTATAGTTCTCTATATTCCATACTAAAGGATGCAGTTGAAGAATCATGTTCAACTGGTTTATTATTTCTAAGTTCACTTAATCGAATTGTCTCATATTCGATTTCATTTTTATCAAGTAACTTAGAAAGCCCTGGGATATGACCGTCACCAACAACTGCGATAATTTTTCCGTATTGTTCATTTGCTGTTGTAAGATGCTGAACCATATACGTATCTCTTTCATCAATTAAAACGCGTTTTATTGTTGGAAACTTTTCTCCAATTTGCTCAATATATTTATCAAAATTCTTATCAATTTTTTTAAGTTCCTTTTCGACACGTTTTTTATTTACGAATAATCCGCCTAAACCTGAAAACATTATCCTGAATTTTTCACTTAATGTCATTTTTTTAAGCATTTTTCTAAAGAGACGTTGGGCATTCATGTCAATAAAAGCGAGTGGAAGCTGATGATTTCTAGCAAAATTAATGGTTGTCAACATTTCTGCTCCGGCAGTCACACCATACTCGTTTGCCATTCCCTCTTGAAAACGAGCAAGTAGTTTATAGAGAATCGGAACATTTTTTTCTGATTTTTTATATGCTTCAGGATCTGACTGCTTTAACATCAAAGCATTATATCTCTGTTTGTCAAGCTCCACGCATAAAAGTTCAGGTTGTTTTTCTTCAAATATATCAAGGAGTGCCTGAGAGAGATTAAAAACATGCCCTGTTCCAATTAAAGTAATCATTTTGATATTTCCTAATATCTATAGAAATCAGACTTGTAAGGTCCTTCTTTTTTAACTCCGATATAATCTGCCTGCTTCTCCGTGAGTTTTGTAAGTTTAACACCTAGTTTTTTTAGATGAAGTCTTGCAACTTCCTCGTCAAGTATCTTTGGAAGCATATAAACTCCAATCTTATGATCCTTATTCCAAAGCTCAATTTGTGCTAAACACTGATTTGTAAATGAGTTGCTCATTACAAAACTTGGATGACCAGTTGCACATCCTAGATTTACAAGACGACCTTCAGCAAGCATAAAGATTTCATGACCCTCTGGGAAAATATATTTATCAACTTGAGGTTTGATGTTTACTTTCTTTATACCTGGAATTTTTTCAAGTTCTGAAATCTGAATCTCATTGTCAAAATGACCAATGTTACAAACTATTGCCTGGTCTTTCATATTTTTCATATGCTCTGCAGTAATTATATCTCTATTTCCTGTAGCAGTCACATAAATGTTTCCTTCATCAAGAGCATCCTCAACAGTTTTTACTTCATAACCCTCCATTACTGCTTGTAGTGCACAAATTGGATCGATTTCTGTAACAATAACTCTTGCGCCAAAACCTCGCATTGACTGACAACAGCCTTTTCCAACGTCACCATAACCGCATACAACAACTGTTTTACCTGCAACCATTACATCAGTTGCCCTCTTTATACCATCAGCAAGGCTTTCTCTGCAACCATAGAGATTATCAAACTTTGATTTTGTTACAGAATCATTCACATTAAATGCTGGAAACAAGAGTGTATTGTTTTCCATCATCTGATACAATCGATGAACACCAGTTGTTGTCTCCTCAGAAACACCTTTTATATCTTTAGAAATCCTTGACCATCGCTCAGGATCATTTTGATAAATTTCTTTCAAGCAAGCCATTAGCTCGATAAAATCTTCACCTTCAGAGCTGTAATCGTTATCAAAAAGTGATAGATTTTTTTCTGCTTCAAAACCTTTATGAATCATAAGAGTTGCATCTCCGCCATCATCAACAATGAGATTCGGACCTTTTCCATCGCCAAAATCTAGAGCTGTTTGAGTACACCACCAATAGTCCTTAAGAGTTTCACCTTTCCATGCAAATACAGAAACTCCAGCTTTTGCAATAGCTGCAGCTGCATGGTCTTGAGTTGAAAAAATATTACAACTTGCCCACCTAACCTCTGCACCAAGTTCAAGTAGAGTTTCAATTAAAACTGCAGTTTGAATAGTCATATGCAGACTACCCATTACTCGTGCACCTTTCAATGGTTTTTGTAGACCGTATTTTTCTCTTATTGCCATTAGTCCTGGCATTTCTTTTTCTGCAATCTCAATTTCTTTACGCCCGAAATCAGAAAGTTTCAAATCTTTGACTTTAAAATCTTCCATTTTTGATTCCATCATTATAACTCCTCATTTTATTTTAATATTAGCTTAGCATCTACGACACAAATATCTTTTTTATAAACAAATACTGGATTCAAATCCATTTGATCGATATGAGAATTTAATTCTTCTCCTATTTTTGATAATTTCAAGATTAAATCACTAACCAATTGTTTATTAGCCTGAATATTTCTAAAGCCTTCTAGAAGTTTTTTACCTTTTATCTCTTCAATCATTTGTTCAGCATCATATTTTTCAATTGGTACAACTCGAAATGCTACATCCTTATAAAGCTCAGTAAAAATTCCTCCGATTCCACACATTATTGATATGCCAAATGTTGGATCTTGTACTAAACCAATGATAATTTCAACTCCCTTTTCTGCCATTTGATCAACAAGAAGGTTTTCTTTTGGGAATTTTTTTCTAAACTCTTTGAAATTATCTTTTAACTCGTTCATATCTTTAATTCCGAGTTTAACACCACCAACATCGGTTTTATGTAGAATTTTACTTGAGCAAACTTTTAGCGCTACTGGAAATTTTAAATCTAATTTATCTAAATCCTCGATTTTATTAATTAGTTTATATTTAGTAGTATTTATACCATAAGCTTTCAAAATATCTTTTACTTCGTTTTCAGCAAGAGGTCCTTTTCTTTTAAGAAGTTCTTTTACTTCCTGTTTCATAATCAAACCTTTTTCCTTTCATCAACTACCCGTTTTGCTTTTAAACCTTCCTGTGGAATACTATTTGGGGGTAAAACTGTTACTTTTGGCGTAAAAACAATAACTGTTTTTATCTCAGTTTCAAGAACTTTTTCAAGATCCATAATTTCAATCTGGCTTAACTCAGTCTTACTTTCTACTTCAACTCTTAACATATCGATATCCTTTTCAGTTGTAAGAATCATTCTCCAGTTTCCACCAACTTTTGGATTTTTCATTAATACAGATTCGATTTGTCCAGGATAAATATTGGTACCTCGAATAATCAACATATCATCACTACGACCTTTTACAGGTGTGTGTTTGATATGTGTTCTTCCGCATTCACAAATTTTTTCATCGTACAGTTTTGTAATATCTCTAGTTCTATATCTTAATAAAGGCATACCTTCTTTTGTCAATGTGGTAAGAACTAGTTCTCCTTCCTCTTCTAGGCCAACAGGTTCAAGTGTTTTTGAATCCAAAACTTCTACTAAGAAATGATCCTCCCACAGGTGAAGTCCGTCATGTTGATCACAATCAGTAGAAACACCTGGACCACACATTTCAGTTAATCCATAACTATCATGAACATCCATATTCCAGATATCCCTTATTCGTTTTTTCAAACCTGGTGTAAACATCTCCGCTCCAAAAAGACCATTTCTAACCTTTAGTTTCCTTGGATTAATTCCCATATCAAGAGCGACTTGAGATAATCGCATTGCATATGAGGCAACAGCTGATATAAATGTAGTTCCGTAGTACTCCATAAGTTTGATTTGCCTTTCAGATTGCCCCATACCAGAAGAAATTACAAGAGCTCCTACTTTTTGTGCACCATAATGAAAACCAAACGCACCTGTAAAGGTTCCATAAGGTATTGGATTTTGAAAAATATCCTTATTGGTGAGGCCAGACATGGAAAGGCATCTTGCCATAACTTCAGACCATACTTTTATATCATTTGGAGTATAGCAAGCTGTAACTGGAATTCCGGTTGTACCAGATGAAGCATGTAATTCAATACAATTATCAAGAGATGTGGTCATCATACCAAAAGGAGCATTATTTCTTAGGTCATCTTTTGTTGTAAATGGAAGCTTACGAATATCTTCGAGAGTTTTGATATCATCTGGGGTTATCTTTAATTCTTTGAATTTCTCCTTATAAAAAGGAACATTATCATAAACAATATTGACTGTTTTTTTCAAATGTTTAAGCTGTATTTTCTTTATTTCTTTTCTTCGTAATTTTTCAATTTTAGGGTTAAATAGATGATCCATAATGTTTTTCCCGAGCGGAGGAAATAGCATAACTGTTATAATAGCTTGACGACTAAAATAGTGACAAAAGTTTTAAATAACGATTTTACTTCCTATGGTTCTACCAATTTTTAATGACTGGTGTTAAATCATGGTAAAAAGTGTTTACGATTTCGTTGGTGATCAATGGAAGAAACCAGATCTTACATATAAATCACCACAGCAACAGCGACTTATTCAATGGAGAAAAGAGGATAATTTTATTCGAGTGGATAAACCTCTCAGAATAGATAGAGCACGATCTCTTGGATACAAGGCAAAACCTGGATATACTGTTGTTAGAGCAAAGGTTCGACGTGGGGGCCTTAGAAAACACACTATAAAAGGTGGTAGAAAGCCATCTGCAAAAGGTGTTACAAAAATAACTGCAGGAAAAAGTACTCAAAGAATCGCTGAAGAGCGAACTGCAAAGCGTTATCCAAATATGGAAGTGTTAAATTCCTACTGGATTGGACAAGATGGAAAAAACCTTTTCTATGAAGTGATTCTTGTAGACCCAGTTCATCCTTCTATTATGAAAGACCCAAAGATTAACTGGATTACCAATGTTTCAAATAAGAGAAGGGTTCAACGCGGAAAGACTAGTGCCGGTCAAAAAGGACGCGGTCTTCGACACAAAGGAAAAGGTGCAGAAAAAGTAAGACCTAGTATTCGCGCAAAAAATAACAGAGGTAAATAAAGTCTATAATAAATCCAGAATATACTTACATTATTGTACATTTTTTTACATTGATGTAATTTTTAAATAATAAATTATCATTACCAATATTTGTATGTGGCGACATTTAGCTAGATATTTTAATGCATATCCAAAACGAAGGATACTTGCACAAAAACTACTTGAATATGGCTTGAAGGTGAATAAAAACAAAATATATTGTGGAGAGATCGAACTTTCTGATGCAAAAATTGCTCGTGCTTTTAATATTGACAGAAGAATTATTGCAGATACTATTAAAACAATAAATAAAGAGAAAGTTTTACAAAAGGTATTTTTTCAATTGAAACCAACTTGTCATCTAAAAGATGTAGCTCCAGAAATGGATTGGGGAGTAATCGAGATAATTCCTGAGGACCCTAGAATGCCTGGAATTCTTTCAAATGTTGCAAAAGTTGTTTCAGATGCTAATATAATTATAAGACAAGCAATTGTAGATGATTTTGAATTATCTGAAGAACCAAGACTTTTTATTGTAGTTGAAAAACAAGTACCCGGTAACATAATTCCAACCATCAAAAAAATAAAAGGAGTAAAAGCGGTAGTAATATATTAATTAACTCCGCTTTTTTGTTTATTTTTTAGATAGAGATTGCTTATTTATCAGTATATATTTTGCAGCATCTTATTCATCAATGGGAACCGTTGGGCAAGACTTACTAGTATTTCAGATAATATTAGATGATTAGTTTTTTCCTTATTTGCATTTGTCAATACAGTGAATTTGTAGCTTGCTTGTAGGCTTTCTTCTCCGGTTGTGTCTTTTGCCCAGGCTTTAATCGAATAACTTCCCTTGAGTTTCCAAGAATGACTTAGTTTTACTACTTCACCCGAGCTGTAAGGTCCAAACCATTCCTCAATGTCACCATCATCCCAATTGACTCTATAGTACAAATTGTCCCCCTCTGGATCTGTTGAGACAAAATTAAACTCATATTCTGTTCCTCCCCATCCCCATACTGGACCAGTAATAGTAACCCTCGTTGGTTTTTCATTTCCAACAATGGTAATAATGTGAGGTTCTGACCATTCACTTTCAGCATAATGGGAATCCATTGCTTTTGCCTTGACTTCATATGTATCTGGATTTTCCCAAATATGACTTACAGTTACCTCTTCGCCAGATAGATATGGACCAATCCATTCACTAGTAGACCCATCACCCCAGTCTACAAGGTAATATATATCATCCTCATCAGGATCAGTTGAAATAAGTGTAAACTCCACAGATTCACCAGTGATTCCATTAGATGGACCATTTAACTCAGGTACTGTGGGGGATTGACTGGTGTGCATAACTGCTTCATAGGCATCAACCATACCCCATCCATAATCGTTATCCTCACCTGAATCACCTAGGTCATAGGCTGTTTGGAATATGATATCTTTTATAGATTCAACACTAATATTTGGATTTACTTCACGCATGAATGCAACAACACCATTGATATGAGGTGAAGCCATCGAAGTACCAGAAAATGAACTATAACCGCCACCGGGAACTGATGAACGTACATCAACACCAGGTGCTGCGATATCTGGCTTGATTGCTTCGCTACCATTTGGAGTACAATAAGTTGGACCTCTAGATGAAAAATCAGCAATTGGCCAGTCTGGGTCATTTCCATCAACTGCGGCAACTGAAAAACATCTATAATCATCAGTTGCTCTATCAGCAGGTCTACGTAAACCTTGTGAGCCTTCATTTCCTGCTGAAAATATTATAACAATACCTGCAGCCTCACAGGCATCAAGATAAGACCAAAATGTTTCATCACAGTCTGGAACTCCAAATGCATCAGATAATCCCCATGAATTAGAGCAAGCAGCCGGAACATCCCAATTTGTTTCTGGATCCCCATCAGGATCAATCATCCATTCGAATGCTTCTATACAATCTGAAGAAAAATGTTCAACATTACCATCCCAATACCAACCAGCAGCTATCCATAGAGCACCTGGTGCAACACCAATTTGATCCCCCGGAGCGCCACCACAAACAGTACCCATTGTATGAGTGCCATGGCTAGTGTACGCAAAAGGAAAATCATTTTGACTATTATAGGTGTCAAGCCATGCCCATTCAGGATGGCCTTCATATCTGGGATCAGCTACACCTGCCCATCTATCTGCAAGTGCTGGATG
>Ga0255055_10003344_pt1 | contig 10870 bp, 10 predicted proteins | sample JV7_2_27_MG_FD_188633 | JGI IMG/M metagenome (GOLD analysis project Ga0255055, IMG submission 188633) | Seawater microbial communities from Jervis Inlet, British Columbia, Canada - JV7_2_27 | ecosystem: Environmental > Aquatic > Marine > Inlet | place: Canada: British Columbia | collected... | reverse complement strand
CGCATCTACCAGCTGGCTCACCATGGTTTTTCATCAGATGTTTTTGAAGCCATGCGGAAGTTTTATATGCCTTCGGACACTTAGGACATAGAAGAGGTTGTACAGACATTTGTATAGTGATCTATATTACTTATTACCTTTCAATTTAGTATTTAGACAAATAGCCGATTCATATTTATGACCTCGATCTTATTGGCAGATTTTTGAAACAGTTTCTGAATAACGTTACTATTTCGAAGACGGATGCTATAGTCTTGATTGGCGTCCGCTCGTCCAATACGCCCGAACGCCTGGATGAGCTTTTCTTGTGAAAGCGACCCGAGATCTTTCCCGATGTATCCGTGACAGAACTGATAGTTGGTTCCATATATGTAGTCGGTAGATGCAATAATTAAATACAGCTTCTGGTGGAGCGCTAAATCTTTCATGATTGCAACGTAATCGTCACACTTGTGTTGGGTGAACACACCTATGCCCATTAGAAGAAGAATTTTCCAGCTAGGCGCAACGTCCAACAACATTATTTTCTCTACGACCGCATCATCTATAGAACTAGTGAAAGCATTGCGGATCTTACTCCGGTTCCAATGCTTCAGATGGTCGCGACTATTAGGAATAAATTTCAATCCTAATCGAACACGTCGCAGACCAGCTCGAAGATATTCACATCGTTCCATCTGTTGTTGCTCTTTTTTGCTATCATAACTTGCCGCAGCTTTTCTGGGCGCATTCCGCGATTTCCCGTGTAAGCTCCCTTTCGATCTTTTTAACTCGATCTCCTCTTTCTTGTCCTTATTTTTATTTATATCTCTCATTATAGATTCTATTTCTTGTCTTATACCTTCATTAGTTCCCATATCCTCTAGTATAGAGTCCAACATTACCGCTGGAATCTCCGCTGTGCGAAGACAAAATGTAGCTATCTTCTCCACATCATCCGCCAAATATATAGTCGGACCATCAGTAAGAGTATAAGCATCGCTTGTCGTGATGCGGATTGAGGATGAATAGAGAGGCTTTCTATTGTCGTTGAAGAACTTGAAGACTGCTTCGTACTTCCCACGCAAGGATCCGAGCAAGGCTAGATAATACTCCTTGATCGAGATCGTGTCTATAGACTCGATAGTCTCGAAGTAAGAATCTATCTTGTACCGATCTTTGATACTGATGTTTTTATTAACATATTCGATGAATCTAGTCACCTCGCGAATATCAAAGTGTCTAAGAAGCGTCTTGTAAGTTCTCAGATGCCGTATGCATCTCTTGATGTCTGAAAATTCTGAGAATACAAAATGTGGTAGCACAACTCGTCCTTTGGCGTCGAGAATAGGGATGGTCTTCGAACAACTATGACTGATTAAGCTAATAATATTGGTACTCTTGAACTTCCTCATAAAACTCCTGCTCATACCTTCTAATTCTTCGATTGGTGGAAGAGTCGCTGAGGACAGCACTATATTAGGGATATCGTTCTCCTTCCAGTTTTTGGACAGCACCGCATGATAGGGATGCTCCTTGTAGTCGAGTGTGATGGTTGGCTCATCCCAAAAGAGTATCATATCTTCAACCTTATTGAAGGCTTTCATATAGTGCATGGCGGGGAGATAAGACTGGACGTCAGATATCATAATGTCCACGTAATCACCTACGGAGTTGTCGACTCTGAAAATCCCCCCGGTGCGGCGATTTCGAACAGTTTCCTTGGCCGCAGCCCAGTGGAGTCTAATATTGCCAGGATCTTTACAGCCAAATGCCACAGCCACTTTTATATCAACGGATATACAAGATTTAGCTAGCTGGAGTCCAACGTGCTTAGCAGCACAGACGAAGATGATGCGATGCCCCTTCGACAATCCTATTGGAGATAACGTCTTGCCCGTGCCAGTTGGAGCCTGGTATAATATGAGCTTCGGTTCTTTAGCTTTACAGTGTGTAAATAGATCCTTCTGGTGCGTGTACAATTTGACATCTTTGTACTTTATGAGCGCATTATTTCGCTCTATGTAATTGTATGCGCCATAAATGAACTTGCATTTATCAACTTTAACGCTGAAGAATTTCAGTATAAATGTCAGCTTGTCAATGATAATTGTATTAAGATTGGAAACTTTATATTCCAGAAGATGAACCATGGTGTAATAATGCTTGTTCCTCGCGTCATCCTTGCTCTTGAAGAATTTATCCAAGCTATCTAATAGTAAATATTCAAATATACTCTCGCGAATATTACGAAGTTTCTTGTCCGTGTTCTTGATGCGTATCATATCGGCTTTATTAAGCTTTGGAGCCTTAGCTTTTTTCCTGACGCTAGACTTCGGCATCTTAAACTTATGTCTCTTGATGATGTCATTAAATTCCCGTTTCAAATACTCATTATACAGGAACATATGATACTTGGATAATTTATCGCTCTTTATTTTTATGAAATTCATTAACGTCACGGAGTCATTGAAAGAGTTCGAAACATTTCCATATCCATCCTGAATAAGTTTGAGGATCCTTAACTCAGCTGCCAGAACAGGCACTTCAAGTGATTCCCACTCTTTTTGAGATAGTTTGCGTTGTGTAAGATCCATCTGGTTTAGTATTCTATACGTCGAGATATAGTTATATCAATTTTCTAGGAACATAAAATTGATATAAAGATAATTCCATTCTCCTTATAGAAAATGGCGGTGATACTAAGTATTGAGGGAAACATAGGATCAGGAAAGTCTACACTAATAACAAACATCTCCACAAAATTACAATCTATTATGCCAGAATGCAAGGTAACATTTGTACCCGAGCCTGTCGATGTATGGGCTGAAATTAAAGATGTCGACGGTGTCACCATTTTGGAGAAATTCTACACTAACCAGAAAAGATACGCATTTCCATTCCAAATGATGGCGTACATATCAAGGCTGAAAGCTATGAAAGATGCTATTGCGCTCGATCCAAAGGCCGTTCTTATATGCGAAAGATCAATATGGACCGATCGCAATGTGTTTGCCAAGATGTTATACGACGACGGAAAAATCGAGAAAATAAACTACGACATATATCTAAAATGGTTCGATACCTTCATAGGCGACTATCCCCTATCTGGCATAATATATCTTAAAACAAAGGCGACGACATGTCAAAGACGTATCAGGATCCGTAGCCGCGAAGGCGAGACCATCCCACTTAAATATTTAGAGAAATGTCATGTGTATCACGAGAGATGGTTGGACTCCATACCATACGATATCTTGACTTTAGATGGTGATGCGGAATTGGACGATAGTACGGTTTCAAGTTGGCTTAAGCTGATTAAGTCCTTCATTATTAGAAAAGTTCCAGATATACCTATTAAAGGCGCTAACCTATGTCAGGACATATATACAGACATCATGAATCGTACGTGGCGTTAGCTTGTGTTTGTTAGAAGCAACTTATTTAAAATTGCCGCCGGCTTAAACTTTAGGATATCTAGCTCTTGCGATGTAGTTTCAAAATTTTCGCATCCATATATATCCTGCAAACATAGCCATTCGAACAATCCTCCTGGATATACGAAAACATTCGTAAATCCTAATCCTATTAGACTGTTATATTTCTTGTACACCATTTCGTCCGTACAGTTCTTTCCGTAGATTACTATATGCAGATTAGGGTTACTAATCGCAGTATTTATGATATCTACTTCTTCGTCAGGACATATCGTACCCTTAATTAAACATTTCTGTTCGGTTTCGCGTAGCGTGCTTATGATTATAAACATATCCCCTTTCTTCCTTATGTAATTTACGTCTTCAAATCCGATCTTCAGTACTGAATGACGGTTTCCCATAGCACGATCTATATTAGTCATTGTATTTTTATCTTTATTATTTTACGGACATGGATTTCTTATTTTGCTTCACTATATTTTTTTATATCCACTAATTATATAATGGTAAAATACTATGGAAGAGCAAGACAGAGAACCGGGTCTGTTAATACTAATCAGACAGGCTTGAAGATGTCCGGCTGTCCAAGCCGCGTAGGAAGAAATCCAGTTAATGTCCGACACATCTCGCAAAGAGTTAACTGCATGAATGGACTCTGTGCCCCAGTACTGTATCACGGAGTGCCATGGAGAACGACATATAGGAACTTCGCGCCATACTGTGTCCTTCCATCTAACAAGTGTTTAGCAATGGCTGGAGGTATCCACAATATCTACATTCCTTCGTACAGAACTCCCGCACCAGGTGAGAGAGGCTGTTGCCCTCCTCGTCCACACACTAGTGGCACACCTCCATTCTCTCCATTCTGCTTACAAACCGCTTTGCCTGCCAACCCTCAGATCCCATCCGTCTAGACTAACTGAATATCTAGGCTAATTCGTAAATAATAAAATCTTACTTACGAATTGAGCTCATAAACACGAGTGCGTGTATAGCAACAGTTTCTCTGTATCCTCTATACTGATACAAGCATCAGTAATGCTGACACCGTATTTTAACTTTCCGGGTTCCTCTAATTTCTGCTTCCCCTCGTTAATGTTGGACTCTAGCATAACGCCCATAAGGGATTTACTACCGTTTCTGACATGTGAAACTATAGTTTTGAGTACGAGTAACTGGTTCCTATGATTTTTTCTCGAGTTCCCATGAGAGCAATCAATCATAATATTCTGTGGAATATCTTTAGCTTTCAGGATATTTTCTGTTTCAAGAATGGAATTCCATTCGTAGTTGGGAGCATCCCTTCCACCTCTTAGTATAATATGGCAGTCTTGGTTTCCTTTAGTCTTACATATAGCCGGTTCGCCCCCGCCTGTTATTCCCATAAAACATTGAGGGAATGTAGCAGACAATATAGCATTCGCAGCAATTTCGATACAACCCGAGGTTCCATTTTTAAATCCTACCGGCATCGACAGTCCGGATACAACTTGTCGGTGAGTTTGGCTTTCCGTGGTTCTAGCTCCTATGGCACCCCAAGAGATCAAATCACAAATATATTGGGGCGTGATTGTGTCCAGGATCTCGTAACCGCACGGCAAGCCAATGCCGTTTAGATATAACAATAGCTCTCGTGCCATCGATAGCCCTTTATTCACATCAAAAGTGCCGTTCAAATCTGGATCATTGATTAAGCCTTTCCATCCGATTGTGGTCCTAGGTTTCTCGAAGTACACTCTCATAACAATGAGTATCTTGTCCTTGACTTTATCAGCTAGGATTTTAAGATGTTTACCATAAACTTTAGCTTCATCTGTATCGTGGATCGAGCAAGGCCCTACAATGAAGAGCATCCTTTTATCTTTCCCTTTAAGTATGTTAGAAATAGATCCTCGAGTTCTTAACACTAGGTCTCTGATGCCAGGACTAGCTGGCAACTTCTCAAGCAATACGTTAGGGCGTATAATTTTTTCGAAGTATTCTATCCGTGTGTTGTTGATCTTGTTGAAGTTGATCCTTTTACGGTCTGAATAGGGCATAATAGTTACCTATCGGGTGTTATCTTTATAATATCGTTTATATATATATATACTAATGAGCGGATACGTTCCTAAAAAGGTAACCAGAGGTAAGAAAGCAACTAAGACCAACCAGATCGGGCTCAAGATGTCCGGCTGTCCGTCCCGTGTAGGGAAAAAGGCCACCTTGGGTAGATTCATAGGTAGGAGGGTGAACTGTATGAACGGTCTCTGCGGACCCGTGTTCTACCAGGGAAACATATGGAGGCAGACGTTTAGAAACGTGTATCCGTACTGCAAACCTAAGTCGACAACGTGCCTTGCGGCGGCGGGCGGCGTAGGAAACATATACACACCGTACTACAGAACACCCGCGCACGGAGAAGGCGGCTGTGGGCATCGCATTGAAGGTTTTTCCGAGGAGGGGGCATATACGTTTGTAGCCCAGATGGGGCATGGGGTAGGTGCCTGGTCGTTCCCAGCGGGCTCAATAAAAACAGCTATAGGCTTCAATCTCGTTAGCATGATTACCGCCAACACCACCAGTATAGCTACGGGGACGCAGCGGCATCTGCCTCTGATATCTACGACGGGGTCGGGTTACGGCGCTTACGTGGACATCCATGCCCCTGGGACAACGGCGGTGGACAGCGTAACTGTTTGGTATCCTGGAGGAAGGGACTACGCGGATGGAGACGTCGTAAGGGTCCCGTCCACGTACATCGAAGGCAGCGATACGGATCTGGTAATCACATTGGCTGCTGGCAGCACTCATAATAATACATACACACCGGTCCTGGGATATATGACCTCTGAGGGAAATGGCGACGACGGTGCAACAATGAGTTTTGGACCGCCTGGCTACCTAGTACCTACACAGCCTGGAACTGGCTCGTGGAGAATTCTGTTTATAGATATTCAGCACACCGCCATTCAACCCACCTTCGCACTCCTTTATAATTTCCACATAGGTTTCGCAGGCAGCCCTGGTCTAGTATCTGTTCGCGTGCAAAGTGACGTAGATCCCTCCGCATACTACGAACTTCAGACGGGATCCGGCGGCGGGGCGACAGACTATCCTGTTGGCGGATGCCCTTCGCCGGGCTGCATAAACCCGTTTCTCACCGAGGCACACCAGTGGAACATCCTAGAGATCGGACAGACCACCCACCCGATAGTCGACGGGTCGTTTTTCGAGTTCACAGTGGCCACCGCACCCTTTACCGTCACATTAACGTATAGGAATCCGTGATAAGCCAGACAATATAACTATTATTATCTGTATCTATGGTATAATGAGCGGATACGTTCCTAAAAAGGTAACCAGAGGTAAGAAAGCAACTAAGACCAACCAGATCGGGCTCAAGATGTCCGGATCCCCGTCACGTGTAGGAAGGCAAGGTAAAATCAGCCGGTACATCCATCGTCGTTCCCAAGACAACCAAAAGTATTGCGGTCCCGTATATCAATACGGTGCAATCTGGAACTGGAACAATCTACCCTGTGTGACAAAAGCGCCTCGTATCGGAGCGCCCCAATATCGAAGATGGAATAATGTGGATCTAGCGTACGCATTGGAAGTTTTGCAAAAGTACTTCAACCACAACGGAGAGTCAGTCATTTTGGTGGGCACGAAGGAAACACTGGATACTGACCTTGGACCAAGTCACCCTATCAATTTGATCACAATAGTACATTATGGTACTAACAGCGCTGCTTACAAGAGTCTACCCGGAACGGTTGCGCAGGCAGTGAAGATCTTCAACGATTTGAATCTCATGGGTCCTATACAGAAGGGGGGTGTTCCACAGCTTCATGTGATTGGCACGGCCTCCTTGTTGGATCAAGTCGCCTTACACAACGCAGGTTTCGGAAAGAGAATGTACCTCCTGCCCTCCTTGTGGATAACCATGTTCCGTTGGAACTCCGCCAATCTATCATCGCCAATACCGCAGGAAGAGGAAGAGGAAGAGGAAGAGGAAGAGGCTACGTATGTGAATACGCTCATCGCCGAACATGTCGGCACTAAGAAATATGTGACATCTGCAGGCGACGACAGTAACGACGGATCGGAGGGAGCTCCGTGGCTCACTCCTCGCCATGCCATGAACACATCCGCTTCAGGGACTATGATCATCATATCTTCCGGAACCTACAGATTTACGTGCCCAGGTACTGAAGGGTGGGCCACTGACTACTCGGAGGCCTACCTCCCAAAGCCTAGCGGCACGTCGGTGCCTGGGGTGGGCCAATTCCCGTACTCGAACGGGATTTTGCACGACACTGACACGGATGGTACTGCGAAAGAGCTTAGTATCGTCGGTCTCAATCCCGGGCAGGTCATACTGGAAGGAGTGCGTACATCCACATTTTATCCGTCGGAGTTCCACCACGGTACTCTCAGACATCAGAACTCATATGCCTTCGGACTAATTCTTAAACGAGAGAACGCTGGCAAAATTCATTCGGCGAATAACGCCTGTGCTGCCTATCATTCGGGGGAGTATGATCTAAAAGGTCGCTACATTAACTGCGTCTTCGAGGAGGTCGATCTTGGTGTGAACGGATCCAATGGACGCATGTCATTAGTTTTTGATCGTTTCAACAACGCGCCGGTTGATGGATCTCTGGCTAACTTCGACAACTGCACGTTTGTATACACGACGTTCCAAGAATCGAACACGAATTACCCTGAGTCTTCAAACACCGGAACACTGTTGAGTTCTGCCTCTTCTACGGGTGCGTTCAACACCGCTACCTTCGGTAACTACGGAGACATACATAACCTAATCGAAAGTGGGACGCAAGCGAAGGGGGCAACGTTTAACGCAACGACGTACGCTATCACAGCAGGGGGGACGAACACCACCAGTGGAGTTTACGGAGGCGCCGGGGCGTGGACATCTACGTAGAAAATAATATGTAAGTAGCGGATTACATACTATTTCAGTCAAACTTAACAACGATCTCTACTATCTCTTTCTTTATACTTTTGGTAGCTGACACTGACAACTCTTTCCTCTTTTTTCTAGTCTTAGTGGAAGATTTACTTCCCCGATTCTTAGACGAACTATTGCGCTTATTCATGTCCCTTTCTATGATAGCCAGATTGTCGCCGATATAGTCAATAATATTATGCTCTAATGCCCATTTGAAGAAATTAAGCTGTCCTAGAGTCGTCTGGATGCTCGTGCCTTCTCCGTACGGTATAGTGATCCGGTCCCATCTACAGAATGGGTCAAATCGCTTCTTGGAGTACGCTTTCAGCTTAAGCTTATAATCCACATATATCTTAAAACGTCTTGTTCTCCCATTGCTTTTGATATCATACCAGGTATAGTTCTTTTTGCTGTAATTTGTGACGAACCAATCTATCAATCTTAGCGATACCCTGTGTTCCCCGTTGATAATAGGCAGAATCCTGTTAATGTTATCGTCTCTCCGATAAAAATCCATCAGCTTCCTGAGTAATAAGCTGTTCTGGGTAGAATAAGCCATGTTATATATATTTCTATATCCATCGAGCAGCTTTAAATACTTATTCTACTTCTTTAATATTGCTGTCTTTTGGTCGCAATAGGGTATCTTGTACTTTGAGATCATCTATGTAGTCACTTCCGGAAAGGAATGGGTTAATGGGTGTTTGAATGACCATGTATCTGCAGGAAATTCTCTCGTTGCATACTGATCTCCTATCGCTGGGCTCGCGATGAGCAACAACGAAATCTATTATTTCGGGTGGTGCCTTTTTTTCAGTTAAATTGTCTAGCGCCTCACAGGGAACTACATCCTCTGTAACCCCTTTTCTTACCTTTTTCCAAAAGGTCTTATTGACTTTCTCTAGCTTGTCTGCTCTTTTGCTTTTGGATACACCGTCGTTGTTCTTATTGTTTGTCCATTTCCAGTACTTATACTCAGTCATATAGAAATGGATACATTTATTTTTTCTTTATCAACCTCATCTGTTTGGTGAATTTAAATTTCTGATCATTAATACATCTTCTCTCCAAATTACATTTTAAACATGCGATTACGGTATTCGAATTTGTATGCCCTGTCGAATTATCTATTCTATCTAATGTCCACTGAGTGGGTTCTCGTTTGTTCTGATACATTATGAGCATCGGAAGTCTACAGTAGGTGCACTTAAGTTTACAGATTACCAACTTCTCGAGTAAGTCATCATACTTTATAAAGTTTATTTCATCAAAGCGGCTTTTTTTCAAATCTTGCGACCTGTAGCTCCGCAACTTAGTCTTAATATTTCTGGACATAACATTAGATTCTTCGAAGGTTTGACCGAGATATAGTTGATTGATAAGAGAGATTTGTTTTTTACTTGTAACTGAACCCTGCTTCATGTCCTCACAGCCGTCCTTCTTCATAACCCGTTGCGTAATGCGGATTTTCCGTATCATATATAGTATCGACGGAAAATAACAAGTGGGCCATAGCACTCTGCCTCGCAGAGCTACGAAGACTCCTAACTACTGAACTTGTAACACACAAAATAAAGCGATAAGCATCTTTCCTGTAGACAATTAAGCGCAAAGACTGGATAAAGCGCCTCTATTCCTATATCCACTTATTTCTCTCCAAATCTCTGAAAAAAGCTGAAGAAAAGGTAAGTGGAGAAAAATAACCCCCGTACCAGCTAACTTTTAGGATAAAGGATATATAGACTTATTGTCATTATATATATATGACAGATGAATGTATGGAGCTCCAGAACATAAAATACCAAACAATGCTTTTAAATAGTAATTCTAAAGTAACCTCTAGCAAAGGCGACTCTGGTAACATAAACGATTTTTTGGAAAAGGAGAAGGCTGCGAATAAAAGTAAGCCTTGGAGCAAACTAGGGAAACACTCTAAAATTACGAAACTATCTGCATTTATTAACTCTTATTGTCAAGAAAATAAATGTAGTAAAGAAGAAAAAGTTGAGTTAAAAATATATTTAGTCAAATGCCTGGAGAGAAAGAAACTTCAACGGGTTAAAGATGTCGTATATGATGTTAAGACCGGTATGATAAAGAATATCCCTGGATTATCATTTGACAAAATAAAACGAAAATTTACACTAAAGAAGGTCGATAAGAAACGATCTACCTTGAAGGGTTTGGCACCGAAACGTAAGTCAAAGTCAAGATGCAAGAAGAAGAATAAAATTGATATTCATTTAAAAAAACTATGACATATTAGTATATCATAACCCACATAATGTCAGACATTATGGGACTGTCGACTCTGACAAACATTATTCAAGATATAGTGCCTGCGCCAGAATTTTCGGAGACAGACGTTGAGGAGTTACGGGAGAGCATTTATCTTGTAATTGAAGACTTTGTAAGTAATAATTCGATAGACTATATGTACGAAGACTTCGAGGCAAAGGTATTCGAACACACTCGCATGATTATGGAAATATTGCAC
>Ga0255055_10003343_pt1 | contig 10872 bp, 11 predicted proteins | sample JV7_2_27_MG_FD_188633 | JGI IMG/M metagenome (GOLD analysis project Ga0255055, IMG submission 188633) | Seawater microbial communities from Jervis Inlet, British Columbia, Canada - JV7_2_27 | ecosystem: Environmental > Aquatic > Marine > Inlet | place: Canada: British Columbia | collected... | reverse complement strand
GAGGCAACAGTAACGCGTTTCGTGAAAACCATTGGGTTGAGCAATTTCCAGGAACTGAAAATCAAGATTGCCGAAATAACAACCGACCGGAGTCCAGTTGATGAATTTGTGTACGATGATGTATCGAAAAACGATTCACTGAAGAGCATTGTGGAGAAGATATTCTATGCCAACATCGAGGCCATGAAGAATACCAGGAAGATCATCGATGTTGCTGAGATGGAGAAGGCTATCCAGGCCATTGACGATGCCGATAAAATCGACATATATGGCGCAGGTGGCTCATACATAACCGCTGAAAATGCTGCCATGCGGTTCTATCGAATAGGAAAGCGGTGCAACATATACAACGATCCAAACCAGCAGGCTGTTTCGGCATCACTTCTCACCGCAAGAGATGTGGCCATCGGCATCTGTAATTCGGGACGGACGAAATCAACGGTTACAGCACTACAGAAGGCCAAAGAGAACAGTGCCAGAACGATATGCATCACCAATTTCAACCGCACCCCTATCACCGAGTATGCCGATATTGCACTGTTCACCTCAACGCAGGACTCAGCCTTTTTTCAGGAGTCCATGGTTTCGAGGGTGGCCCAGATCGTTATCATCGATATACTTTATGCAGGTCTTGCGATAAGAAACTTTTCATCTGCAGTGAAGATGATCGAGCAGTCCGCCGATTCACTGAAAGATGCATTTCTCTGATTTTGATATGATGCTGTACATGTAGAGAGGAATGATGCCTAAGGAATGTAATTATGTACTCTGCTGCTTGACATTTGCCGGTGAAGCCTTTTTCTGCTCATTCAATTCGTCGACGCCCTTCTGCTGCTGTATCTTGAGTTTCCTCTTCTTCTGATCGTCATCCTCTTCCCGTTCACCGAATATATTGTATATATAGAGGAGTATATTGTTTCTCGACTTTGGCCCTAATTTTGTGAACATGATATGGTAGCGCATTACACGCTCATCAGCGGTACTGGAGATATTAACCACGATTCCAAGTACCACAATCCTCTTTGTGTCGGTGAGGAGGAAGTCAACCTTTACACGCATGTTCTTCTTCAATCCTCTTCCCGCAAGCATGGCACAGCCGCTTTCAGACAGATCTACGAGTTTGGCTGCATGCCCCCGTTCAGAAACCACCGCCTTTGGTGCCCCTTCTCCTGCAGGAACGATGACAGGGAAGAACTTAGCGTTTATCCTCGTTTCAATGCGTACACTCCCTCTCTTCTGTTTGCGTTCAAGCTTCTGAGAATGCTGGAGATAGAGGAGAGGATACTCTTCGTGCTCGATCTGCTCCTGGACTTTTGAGTCGAATTCGTAGCCTGCATCCTCCAGACGCCAAAAATAGACAGAGACCTTCCTCCCTGTCCACCTCAGCGCTTCAGATGCCTTCTGCCCAGATGGCTGTGTAATCACGAGATATCGCCGGTTGTTTTCGATAACCCAGCTGACGAAGGTGCCATACTTCTGTTCTCGGACTATGAGCTTCTGCCTGGGCAGCAGGGCGGATGTGTCTCGAATGCGTTTATGATACTTTGGTAGGTTGAACTCGGCCTTTTTCCTGAGCTCCAGCAGCTTGTTGGTCATCTGCAGCTTATAGGCTGCAGACATGCTTTCGTCTGCATTGATTTTTCTGATGGCGGGTCGCAGACATCGATCCAGCTGCCGTGTCGACCAGTATATGGCCTGGGGTTTCTCCAGTTTGTTCTGAATGGCAATCCGTTTCAGAAAACCGATCTCTTTAAAGGAGAACCCCTCTTTTCGACCTCTGCTGTAAAACTCAAAAATGGGGAATTTCTGCTTGCCACCCCGCAGCCGCAATACGACAACCAGCACGATGATAAAAAGTATTGCTAACGCTACAATCGTGATTAAGCCCATGTATCCCCAAAAGGTCCGTTTTTTAAATATTCGACACCTTTAAGCAAATTATTAAATTAATTGTCCTTTGTATACAGTCTTTACAATGAATATAAGCGTAAATAAGGCCAGAGATAGGGTTAATTGCAGATACTTCTCTCAGATATTGCCATCCAATACCATTTATGGTACCATAGCTGCGAGGTACACATATGGATTTACAGTTAAAAGACAGGATTGTGGTTGTGACGGGAGCAGCGAGCGGGGTCGGCACTGCAGCGGCTCGAGCATTCTGTGAAGAAGGGGCATACACTGTTTTCACCGACATCGACACCCGAGGACTGCAGCACGCATTGACCGGACACAAGAAAAGAGGAATGAGCGTGGTCTGCAATGTTTCGGACCGGCAGGAGGTGTCGAAACTTTTCAAGAAAGTGAAAAAGCGGTTCGGGACCCTCCACATTCTGGTCAACAACGCAGCTGTCAATACGGCAGACTACATAGAGAATATCAACATGCAGGACTTCGAGGCGGTTCTCGATATCAATGTGCGGGGATACGTGCACACCACCATGGAGGCCATTCCACTCATGAAAAATGGGGGCTTTGGCAGACTTATATACATCAATTCCGGTTCGGGGCTCAAGGCCTCGGCCGGCCTTTCCCTCTACTCGGCCTCTAAATACTTCAACAGGGGATTTGCCATCTCGAGTGCCCTTGAACTCGGTCGATTCAATATCACCGCAAACTCAATATGCCCATCAGATATTTATCCTCAATCTCAGAGTCAGGGTGGCGATAACATGGTGCCTAAAAGTTGGATGAACGAATCGCTTTTACGTATTTCCCTCGAAAAGGAAAATGTTTCCTCTCTCGAAGAGCTCATAGAAAAGAGAAACAAAAAGAATCCCATGCGCCGTTCCTGCACAATGGCTGATGTGACCAACCTTGCACTCTTTCTTGCCAGCGACTGTGCCGGATTCATCAACGGCCAGAGTATTGGGCTCAATGGAGGCGCCCTGCCCTATTAACCGCTGAATTAATGGGAATTTAGCTTTTACAAACCTCTATTATCTGTTATTATAGGCTCATGCTCAATTCACCGGTTCTCACACTGAATACAGGGATGATTCCCATCGACATTTGCAACGTACGAGATGCAATAATCCTGCAGGTGCTCAAAAAGGCTGAGGCTATCAAGGTTGATGAGAAACAGCACATCAGATCACAGTATCTGTCACTTCCCCTACCCCGGGTGATCATGCTCTACAATTTTCACAAAATCCCGAGGAAGAGGGTGATTCACTCCCGCCTCAACATCATCTATCGTGATGATATGCGCTGTCAGTACTGCGGCAAACAGTACAACATAGACAAGCTCACTGTTGATCATGTGATCCCACTGAGCCGCTGGAAAGAGATGCCCCATGTTCCGCTGCTCAAGCCCAATTCGTGGAAAAACCAGGTGTGCGCTTGCAGACGCTGCAATACACAGAAGGGGAACAAGCTCCTGAATGAATGCAGCATGGAGCTTATAAGAGACCCGGTGGAACCACAGTACATGCCCTATCTCGTCATCTCCAAGCAGAAGGCCAACAAATACGGCTGGATAGAGTTTCTCAAATACAACGCCCGCATCGTCGACATGATCGACACCGTGTAATTATGGATATTACATGCGGAAGCACAGCACTCAAAACCGTCGTGGCCGACATTACAACCCTTGCTGTGGATGCTATCGTCAATGCTGCAAACTCAAGCCTCATGGGCGGTGGAGGAGTTGATGGAGCCATACACCACGCCGGCGGCCCGGACATCCTGCAGGAGTGCAAAGATATCGTTCATAAAAAAGGAAGACTCCCAACCGGCGAGGCGGTTATCACAACGGCTGGCAGAATGCCCGCGGGACATGTTATCCATACGGTCGGACCGGTCTGGCATGGAGGTAAAAGCAGAGAACCAGTGCTTCTCGGAAACTGCTACAGGAACAGCCTGCAGGTGGCACAGGAGAATGGTTTGAGACGAATCGCCTTTCCCTCGATCAGTACCGGCATATATAGCTACCCCGCCCATGAGGCGGCCGATGTGGCTGTACGGGCAGTCATCGAAACCATAGAGGCGAATCCCGGCGATTTTGATGAAATCATATTCTGCGGCTTTGATGAAGGAACAGAAGGTGAGTATGCAAGGGCATTGAGAGCAGCAAATCTGTAAGACGGGGCTGCGACAACGGCAGAGAGCATCACTCCCCTAAATCAAGATATCCTCAGAGACCAGTCTTCCAGGCAGATACTCTTCCTTGATGTTTTCCAGAGAGCGCAGGGCATTAATCGATGCACGGGGATTGGCCCTTTCTATATCCTTCAATATACGTTTGAACATCTCACGCTTCATTTCCCTCTCCACCGGGCAGCGGCAGGATGCGGCAGGGAATTTGTAGAGTTTGGAGAAGTATCTGGTATCCGATTCGGGAATATGGTAGAGGGGACGTACGATGGAGAGCCTGCCCTCGAACAGCTCCTGAACAGGCAGCATTGACGAAATCTCAGCATGATAGAACACGTTGAGCAGAAAGGTCTCGATAACATCATTTCGATGATGGCCAAGCGCTATCTTATTAAAGCCCATTTTTAAGGCTGTGTCAAAGAGCACACGCCTCCTGTTGCGTGAACACCAGTAAGAGCCCCCTTTTCTGTCGGGCTCGATGTTCATATGCACAAAGTGGTAAGGGTATCCATGCTCCTGAAGATACGCTTCGAGTGCCGAGGAATCGGTTGCGCCTTCACATTTCAGGTTGGAAACAACGTGCAGGGCCATGATCTCATACTGGTTTGGATAGAATCCTCTTCGATCATGGAGAATCTTAAGGAGTGTGAGACTGTCCTTTCCCCCAGACAGGGCAACCAGTATTCGGTCACCCTGCTCTATGAGGTTATACTTCTTGATTGTCTTTCCCACCTTCTTGATGAGATAATACTCGAAAGTGTCACTCTGCTTCATCTTTTTGTTCACCATGGGCTTCATGGCCCACCCCTTTAATTTGGCTTGGCCTCGTCCCACAGGGCATCGAGTTCCTCAAGAGAGTACTCCTCGATTGGCCGTTCCCCCTTCTCCGCAATGCGCTTCTCTATGTACTGGAAACGCCTGGAAACTTTCCTTGTGGTCTGTCGAAGTGATTCTTCCGCATTTATATCGAGAAATCGGGCAACATTCACAAGGGAAAAGAGAATATCGCCAAACTCATCCTCTATCCCGGCCTGATCTCCTTCCTTTACCGCTCTATCCAGCTCATCGATCTCCTCATGCACCTTGGCAAAGGCACCTCCAAAATCTTCCCAATCAAAACCGACCCGCCGAACCTTTTCCTGAATTCTCTGTGCCTTGAGAAGCGCAGGCAACACATCGGGCACACCATCAAGTACGGAATCCTTGCCCTCCTGCTTCTTGATCTCCTCCCAGTTCCTCAATACCTCCCGCGAATCCTTCACCTCCACATTGCCGAACACATGGGGATGACGACGTTTGAGTTTCTCAATTATGGAAGCAGCCACATCATCCATGGTGAAACGACTCTGCTCAGATGCAATTTGAGCGTGAAACACAATTTGCAGGAGCAGGTCACCCAGCTCCTCTTGAAGCTCCCTATCATCCTTACGATCAATGGCATCGAGCACCTCATAGGTTTCTTCTATTATATAGGGCTTCAGACTCTCGTGGGATTGTTCGCGGTCCCAGGGGCAGCCGTCCTTGCTTCGAAGCTTTTCCATAACCTGGACGAGCTCGTCAAATGCACTCAAAGCGACACCTCTCTTTTAGTGTGAATAAAATCTTTTGTCAAATAAGGTAATACCATTTATAAGGACCACGGAAAATTTAATTGTCTTTAACAACAACTCACCATATACTGGAGTAAAACTACATCAATCTGGTACAGGTCCAATGAAAAAGGCCATTCTCATATTCATACTTCTCCTCATTGCCGCAGGTGTTGTTCTCTATTTCGGATGGGTCAACATCAAGCCTGGATTTTTCGGCATTGCGCATTCGACCTTAACGGGCACTGTGGAATACCCGCTTGAATCGGGAAAGATACACTGGTTCTGGCAAAAACTCATTCCCAAGAGCTTTCATCTGTATATGGTCGAACGAAAACCCATTATCCAATCATTCACAACCACCCACTCTCTTCCAGGCAGTGAACAGCTTGCAGAGTTCGGAAAATTCGACCTCACCATACAGACTGATATCCAGTACAGCATCGAGTACGACGCTGCCCTGAGGCTAATTACCAGCGGCCTCTATGCAGAGTTCGAAGACCACTTTGCTCGGCTGGTATCCACCAGAGTGGATGAAGCTGTAGCGGGATTTGTGCTCGACAACATGACGCTTCATTCCCAGTATGACGAGGAGATAAGCTACAGCATGCTCAGCAGGCTTGAAAAGAGTATTGATCGGAGTATCGGAAATGTAGTGAGAGACTATGAGCTTGTGGATGCTTCATGGAGCATTACCTATATAGAAATCCCGCAGATGGAGCTGTACAACGACGCGCTGGGGCGGTATTTCTCGCACCTTGAGAAAGTCTACAGCTTCAAGGAGGAGGAACTGGACCGGGAGTCTGAGCACCTCACTCTCATGAAGGAGCATGATCTGGAGATAGACCGCTGGGAACGCTATGGCGAACTCATTCAGAAATACCCAGAACTTCTGAAATTCTTCTATATTGAAAAGCTCAGCGAACAGGCCGATGTTCTCGTGCTTCCTCAAAACGAGAGGACAGGATTCCCGCAAATGCTCGAGCCCTGGGAGCTCCTGTCACGCACACCTCCGAAAACCATGGAAACACCTTCTCCCTCGACAAAAGAGGAGGAGGTGCCGGTTCCCCAGGATCAAGATGAAGAAGCGGGTTCAACCCTGGATTCAATGGAAACCGAAGAGCAAGCCCTGACCGAAACTGGAATGAGAGAGTTTTCCGAGCAAGACTCTGAATCCCTGGATGAGAGAACATGGTACGACAAGCTCATGTTCTGGAAGTACAGCGGCAAGGGAGATGGTGAATAAAACATGTGCCCTGAACGCGAGCTGATCCATGCCACTTGAGTACCACAATCTTTTCTCGCTGAACAAGCTTCAATACATAAAAGGTAAAAGGCCAAAGGTGGAGTGCATTTTCTGCGCCATTATCAACAGGGATGAAGAGGTGGAGAAGCTTCTCGTATTCGAAGGGGAAAAGACTGTCATAAGCGTAAACAAGTATCCCTACAACTCGGGACACCTGCTCATCTGTCCGAAAAGACACATCATCGACTACCGTGAATTGACGCGGGAAGAGGAGCAGGAGATACAGATAATGCTCCGTAAAAGCCTCGACGCGCTCGATGCACTCTATTCTCCCAGCGGCTACAACGTGGGTTTCAATATAGGCGAATTTGCAGGTGCAAGTCTTCCCCACCTTCACATGCATGTCATACCCCGCTACCCCAATGAACTCGGATTCATCGACATCGTGGGTGGTGCAAAGATAGTGGTGGAGGATCCCGAACAGACCATGAAGAACTTGAGAAAGGCTTTTAAAAACCTCTGATTTCTCAGATCGACCCAGTCTTCGGCGACGTATTCACCACAGCGATCAGGCTTCCGCTTATCAAAGAGATTGTTGCCTCGTCCTCTGTAATAATGTTTGATAGCCCCCTGCTCGATGGATAAAGCACCTCGTTGTATAGCGCGTATTCAAATCCATGTATCTCCTTCACGTGACAGGGGCCTCCCAGGGATAGAAGTGAGCAGAGGCAGTTTCTTCTGTTGCGAATAACAAGTTTCGCATATACCCCATATATCTCCAGGCCATCCTCAATGAAAACAGTGGGGTGTTTTATAGAGGTGAGGAGAAGAATGTTGGTGAGTTCGTGATCAATACGACCCCCCAGAGCACCGTACACATATATCCATTCAGGGGCCATCTCTTCAGCATGCTGCATGGCCAGTTCGAAATCTGAAAAATCCTTGTTCCGTGGATAGCGACGGACCTCGATGCCCTTTTCGATCTCTTCATCCTGCAATGAATCGAGATCACCAACTACCAGATCGGGTTTTACACCCGACTGCTGAGCAAGTCGATACCCTCCGTCTGCACAGACAACTGCATCCTGCCCCATTCGGAATGTTTCGAAGTGCTTTCTGTAAAACTGAGCTGATGATTTCTTACCATTGAGAAAAATGAACACATTCATAGGTCACCCCATGCCTGCTCCAAAGGGATTAGGCAAAGACTGCTGCCAAATACCAGTTTCCCCCAAAACACTGCACTATTGTATCAGGAAATTTGCCTAAAGGAAAACCATAATGAACCGAAGCACTTAGTAGGACAGGGATAGTCCTACAACCACAATCAAGGAGGATGGTATGGTAATCAACCACAACCTTCCCGCGATTTTCGCGAACAGGCAGCTCAAGTTCACTACTTGGGAAGTCAGTAGGGACATTGAGAAACTGTCTTCAGGCATGAAGATCAACCGCGCAGGTGATGATGCCTCCGGTCTTGCCGTATCTGAAAAGATGCGCTCTCAGATCAGGGGTATGCGGCGCGCTGAGCACAACGCCGAGGATGGTATCTCCTTTATCCAAACCGCAGAGGGGTATCTTCAGGAAACACAGGACGTCTTACAGCGACTGAGAGAGCTTGCCATTCAAGCATCGAACGGCATCTACTCGTCAGAAGACCGGGTTCTGATTCAGGTTGAGGTCTCCCAGCTCATCGATGAGGTCGACCGTATTGCATCTCATGCGCAGTTCAACAGCATGAACATACTGACCGGCCGATTCGCACGAGAGACGGGTGAGAATGCAGTTACAGCGAGCATGTGGCTCCACATTGGCGCCAATATGGACCAGCGTGAGAGAGTCTACATCGGAACCATGTCCTCACAGGGACTGGGACTGAAGAATCCGCTCAATGTAGCGCATTCTGCAACCTTTATCAGCATCAGTACACCGGCAAAGGCGAACAGGGCCATCGGTGCTATTGACCAGGCACTTATGAAGATTAACAAGCAGCGCGCAGACATGGGCGCTTATCAGAACAGGCTCGAGTATGCAGCAAAAGGCCTCATGGCCGGATACGAGAACCTGCAGGCTGCCGAATCGCGAATCCGGGATACAGACATGGCTGAACAGATGGTTGATTTTGTGAAAAATCAGATACTTGTTCAGGCAGGAACAGCAATGCTCGCACAGGCAAACACGACTCCTCAGTCAGTACTCCAGCTTTTGAGATAATCCTGAAAAACCTCTATTGACAGCCCCCTCATAAGAGGGGGCTGTCTTTTATGTTCCCATTGACCCAACTAGACGATTTTTTTACCTTCTACATATATGAAAATACCGGCATATGTTCATAAAATTGCGCAGGAACTCAATAACCATGGATTTCAAGCCTGGGTAGTGGGTGGCTCTATACGTGACCTCATTATGGGAAGAGCCGCATACGATCACGACATCGCCACCGATGCAGCACCGAAACAGGTGATGGGAGTTTTTCCCCGAACCATTCCCACTGGTATCAAGCATGGCACCGTAACGGTACTCTCCGGGAACAAGAGTGTTGAAATCACAACCTTTAGGAGCGACAGTACATACTCTGATGCCAGACATCCAGACAGAGTCACCTTTGCGAAAACAATCGATGAAGACCTGTCACGACGGGACTTCACCATGAATGGCATTGCCTACAACCCCAGTACCGACGACCTCATTGATCCTTTTGAAGGAAGGAAGGACATCCAAAACAAACACATACGCACCATCGGAGACCCGGTCGATCGATTTTCAGAGGATGGACTCAGGCCTTTCAGGGCGTGCAGGCTTGCTTCACAGCTCGGTTTCACCATTGAGGAGAAAACCTTCAAGGCAATAGCGTCCTGCCTCGATAAGGCGTCGAGGGTCTCTGTGGAACGCATCCGGGATGAATTCATCAAAATCATTGAATCCCCGAAACCCTCCGTGGGAATCGAGCTCATGCGCAAGAGCGGGTTGCTTGAGCTCTTCCTACCGGAACTGCTCACCGGGTACGAGGTAAATCAGAACGTCTATCATCGATACGATGTCTATTATCATAACCTCTATTCATGCGATGCTGCTGACCCGAAGGACTACCGTATTCGACTTTCAGCTCTTTTCCACGACATTGGAAAATTCCATGCGAAGAAGGAAATCGAGGAAAGCAACAAAGGCAAGAAGTCTGTTTTTTACAGCCATGAAATAATCGGCGCCGGCATCACAAAGCGCATAATGCGTCGACTCAAGTTCAGCAATCAGGATATCAAGATGGTGACGCATCTCATCAGGAACCATATGTTCCACTACACCAATCTATGGACCGACGGGGCTGTGCGAAGATTTATGCGAAAGGTGGGCCTTGAAAACCTGAGCGCCCTCTTTGAGCTGCGACGGGCTGACAGAATAGGCAACGGATTGAAGCAGGGAAACTCAAGGGCAGTTCAAAACCTCAAGCGACGTATCGAAATAATCATAGAGAAGGAAAATGCAATAACTGTTAAGGACCTCGCAATTGACGGCAACGATGTGATGGAGCATTTCAACTTGAAGCCCGGACCCATAATCGGAGCCGTTCTGAACCACCTTCTCGAAGAGATCCTCGATGACCCTGAAAAAAACAACCGTGAAATGCTGCTGAAGCTCGGAGATGACTTTCTTCGAGCACAGGGGAAGTGGAAACAATGAGGGGAGTGGTTTCCACAGGGACTGAATGAAAAAGCCTGCCCGTTCAGAGCAGACTCTTGTTCAACGAACATGAGCGGCCGATGGGAATCGAACCCACATCTTCAGCTTGGAAGGCTGAGGTATTACCACTATACGACGGCCGCATGGTGAAACCTGTGCTGAAAGTATACTATTTCATCCTGTCAGATTCAAGCCATTTCACTCTCAACCACTGAGACGCTTTCTCGCGCATCCCTAACTTTTAATAGGTCGAACTTCGAGGTT
>Ga0255055_10003342_pt1 | contig 10874 bp, 9 predicted proteins | sample JV7_2_27_MG_FD_188633 | JGI IMG/M metagenome (GOLD analysis project Ga0255055, IMG submission 188633) | Seawater microbial communities from Jervis Inlet, British Columbia, Canada - JV7_2_27 | ecosystem: Environmental > Aquatic > Marine > Inlet | place: Canada: British Columbia | collected... | reverse complement strand
TCACGATCGATGACGTATTCGCGTTCATGCCGACGGCACTGACGAGCGACCTCACTAATCCGGATCCGCCGCAATCGAAGTAATACTTTACCACTTACCAAGACGAACCAGCGGTCACAGATGCATAATCTATGACCGGGCTCTAGCATAACCTCTGCCGCATAGGGGCACCCATAGGTATCGGACGCTCGGGAAGGAGACAGTGGACTTCGGTCTTAGCAGAAGAGATCTAGCTCTGAAGGAAGAGATTCGTGAGTTCGCCAGAGCGGAATTGCCTTCAGGCTGGCGGCGCAGCACACTGATCGACGGAGAGTGCAGGGATTTCGAGTTCGAGATGGATATGTCCGGCAAGCTCGCTCGAAGAGGCTGGCTTGTCATGAGTTGGCCGGAGGAATACGGCGGACGCGGAGCCTCTCTCCAGGAGCAGACGGTATATGAAATGGAGATAGGCTACTGGGGCATACCCGGGGCATGGATGGGCATAAGCGGCACTCAATGGGTGGGACCCTGCCTCATTATGTTCGGCACCAGGGAACAGAGAGAGAAGTACCTGCCGTTGATAGCCGCAGGCGACAGGGATGGTGTCTGGTGCACCTGTTACAGCGAGCCGAATGCCGGCTCAGACTTCGCCAATCTTCAGACACGGGCAGTGAAGGATGGAGACGACTACGTTGTGAACGGCCAGAAAGTGTGGACGAGTGCCGCTCACCGCGCAAGATGGTGCTGGTTGGCCGCCAGAACAGACGCCGGAGGCGCTAAGAAACACCACGGAATCAGCATCTTGATCGTGGACATGAGAAGCCCCGGTGTCACTGTGAGCCCCATCCTCAACTACTACGGCCGACATCACTTCAACGAGGTCTTCTTCGACAATGTAAGGGTGCCGGCTTCCAACCTTGTTGGAGAGGAGAACAAGGGATGGTATCTTCTTATGCAGGCTCTGGCCTTCGAGCGACGTAGCACCGCCCCCACGACCTACGGTCACTTCAGAAGCCTGCTGGAGGCACTCGCCGAGTACGCCGCTCACACACAGTATGAGGGCCAGCTCCTATCACGAAACAGCGCAGTTCGGGCCGGGCTGGCAGACCTGGCCATAGACCTTGAAGTATTGAAGCTATTTGCCTTCCAGATGGCCTGGCGCATAAGCCAGGGCCAGATTCCCGTCTATGAGTCCTCAAGAAACAAGGTAATGAGCGACGATGTGATGAGAAGAGTGGCGATCACAGGGGCGGATCTCCTGGGAATATACTCACAGGTTGATCCCGACTCGTACTGGGCACAGCTCAACGGAACCATACAGGGTGCCTACCTGGGGTTCCCCGGGCAGGCAATCGCAGCAGGCACGGCTGAGATCGAGAAGAGCATCATAGCGCGGTTTGGATTGGGATTGCCAAGGTCGTACTGACAATGGAAGACCAACAGACTCCCAACTGTAGTTCAAATGGACTTTAGTTTCACAGAAGAACAGGACATGCTGAGGTCTCTGGCCCGCGAGTTCCTGACGAACGAGTGTCCGAGTTCCAGCGTCAGGGAAGCGGACGAGTATGAGGAAGGCTACGACCCTCGACTGTGGCGAAGAATGGCTGAACTGGGCTGGATGGGGCTCGTATTACCGGAGGAATACGGAGGCATGAACGCCGGCTTCATGGACCTGGTTGTCCTGATGGAGGAGATGGGAAGAAGCATGGTGCCCGGCCCTTTCTTCTCGACGGTCGCCCTCTGCGCCCTCCCAATCCTCGAATATGGAAGGAGTGAGCAGAAGGCAGAGTTCCTGCCGGAGATAGCCAGAGGCGAGGAGATATGGACGATGGCGCTGGCCGAGTCATCAGGTGGATGGAGAGCCTCCGAGGTTTGCCTCCACGCTGAACTCCGGGACACGCATTATGTTCTGCAGGGACACAAGCTGTTCGTTACCGACGCTCATGTCGCCGATCATCTTCTGGTAGCCGGCCGTGCGGCAGATGGGGAGGAACCGGAACATGGGATCACGCTTCTTCTGGTAGATGCCGGTACACCCGGCATGGAGATCGAACCCATACGGACTATAGGGGGGGACAGGCAGTTCAGAGTTAGCTTCAGAGGAGTAACGATCCCGCAAGACCGTGTCCTTGGTATGGCAGGTAATGGCTGGGACATCATCGACTTCATCCTGCAGCGGGCTGCGGTTCTCAAGTCCGCCGAGATATCGGGTGCCTGCCAGGCCGTCCTCGACATGACCTGTGCCTACGCCAAAGAGAGGATTCAGTTCGACCGCCCGATCGGTTCGTTCCAGGCGATACAGCACAAGCTGGCTGACATGATGATCGATGTCGATGCCGTTCGTTACCTGCTCTACCAAGCAGCATGGGGGATCAACGTCGGCTCTCCGGCCTCACTGCAGATCTCCGCCGCAAAGGCCAGGGCCAACGAAGCCTACCAGCGAATCTGCATTGAGGCCGTTACCACTCACGGGGCCATCGGATACACCAGAGATCACGACATCGGACTCTACTATCGCCGTGTCAAGGCGGCCCAGTTCGCTGCCGGACACACCGACCTTCACCGAGAGGTGGTGGTCGGTGAACTGGGCCTTTAGGCCACCCCATCAACACACCTCCATATCCTACCGGATCATCTGTGCAACGGGCTCCCGATGATCGTGAAGACACAGCTATTCCACAGCGGGGTCCAGTCGTATGAGATGCATATGACTCCGACAGCATTGGACACGGAGGGTCAACCTGTGATATCATGAGCCTCGGCTTATGATCAAGGAAGGAGGGAGCGAATCTCACAAGGAGGGCATTGCATGCTGTGAAGCAAGCAGGATGAGATTGATCCGGAGTTATCTATCTGCTTCTCTTCCGTAGAGAGACAATACTCCGGTTGTCTTGTTCATAAGACGCCGTGACCTTTCAGGGTCACGACTCTCAAGGTCTATAGAATGACCGATCGTTAGGTTCCCCGTACTATCCCCAGGTCACCCCGGACCACCAACGGGTTATCCGCGCATTACGTTTCGTCCCACGCCGCAGCATCTTCTCACAACGGATCCGATGAAAGGAGGATTCTAGCATTATGGTTCTCACCGACGGCAAAGGTGGTGTGGATGTTGAGATCGACAAGAACCAGGTGTGTCAGTTCATAGGATATGACGACAGCCACAAGCTATCAGCGCGCATCTCTTCCCTGGTGGATGACTATGCCAGGAACGCCCAGGGTCTGATCAACCCGCTCTACTCATACGTTATTAAGGATGTTGAGTGGGCTCGCGGTTGCATTGCCTTCATTGAGGATTCGATCATCTTCAAGAGCGAGGTCATAGTCCGGCTGCTGGAACAATGCAAGCATGTTGCCATATTCGTGGTGACGATAGGCAAGTACCTTGAGGAGACGGCGTGGAAGCTCTCCAGGGATGGGCTCATACTCCAGGCCACCGTCCTGGACGCAGTAGGGTCGGATGCTGTGGAGAAAGCGGCCGGCCGGGTCCAGGACAAGATAGAAGAGATGGCTCGCTCTGAGGGACTCGTCATTAGTCGGCGCTTCAGCCCCGGATATTGCGACTGGAACATCGGTCAGCAACGTATGCTCTTTCATGCCCTGACAGGCCGTACATCAGGCGTTCGCCTGACGGCTGAATGCCTGATGATACCCCAGAAGTCGATCTCGGGCATCATCGGTATCGGGTCCGCGAACAGCAACGTAGATAAATACAACCCCTGCGAGTTCTGCAACAAGCAGGATTGTCCCGGAAGGAGGTAAGGCAAGATAGAATGACCCACAAAGGATTAGAAGGAGGCAGCTTCAAGGTTCTCGACGACCAGTCTGTACTGAGAATACATCAGGCTGCCATGCAGGTGATCGAAGAGGTGGGCTTTGAGGTGCAATCAGAGACGGCGCTCGATCTGTTCGCCGGGGCCGGAGCCAGGGTTGATAGAGAAAGACAGCTCGTGCGCTTGAAGGAGAGCAAGGTTAAGGAGCTGGTTGCCGCTGCACCATCGGAGATCAGGCTCTGCGGACAGGATGAAGCGCACGACATCATGCTGGGCGGACGCCGTGTGTACGCCGGAACAGGGGGCACAGCCTTATACGTCTACCAGCCCGACACCAACAAGATAAGACAGGCTAACCTGGGGGATCTGAAATCCATCGCCCGGCTGGTGGATAAGCTGGACAATATCCATCTCTTCATGTTACCCACCTATCCCAACGAATTGCCCGTCGAGAGAGTGGACGCAAACCGCTTTTTCGCCGGATTGGACAATACGACCAAGCATGTTATGGGTGGCGTATACACATTGGAGGGAGTGAATAACGTCATAAAGATGGGCGAAATGGTCGCCGGCTCGACCGAGGCACTGAGCGAACGCCCCCTCATTTCAATGATAACCTGCACTATCAGTCCCTTCAGAATGGATAAGACCTACGGTGACCTGCTGGTAACCATCGCGGGAAGAGGAATACCTGTGGTCTGCCCTGCCGAACCGCTGTGCGGTGCCACCTCGCCGGTTACGCTCGCCGGCAACCTGGTGATACAGACCGTGGACTCATTGATGGGTGTGATGCTGACCCAGGTCACGAACCCCGGCACTCCTGTCATATTCGGCTCGGTAGCCACCAGTACCGACCTGAGGAACCTCCGATATCTCGCCGGTTCAATCGAGATGGGTTTGATCAATGCAGCCGGCGCACAGATGGCCCAGTTCTACGGCCTCCCTTTCTATGCCACCGGGGGCATGACGGATTCCAAGACGCTCGACGCCCAGAGCGGCTATGAGTCCGCTCTGACTGCCATGTTATGTGCGCTCTCGGGAGCTAACTTCATCCACGATGCCGCCGGGCTAATGGAATTCGCGATGACGGTATGCTATGAGAAGTACGTCATAGACAACGAGATACTGGGAATGGTCATGAGGAGCGTGCAGGGCATAAGAGTCGATGACGATACTCTGGCCCTCGACCTCATCAAGCAGGCAGGACCGGGAGGCAATTTCGTGGCTGCGCGGCACACAAGGCGCTTCATGCGCAGCGAGCACTACCAGCCTACCCTGAGTGACCGACTCAGCAGAGAGGACTGGGAAGCTCAAGGCAGCAAGACCACATGGCAGAAAGCATCTGAAAGGGTGCACGAGCTTCTGTCCGGCGATAGATATGGCCTTCCCGATGCCGTAAGACAGAGAATACTGAACGAAATAGGGGATATAGTAGATTAGGATATGCTGGTAATCGGAGAGAACATCAACGCATCAAACAGACAGGTTGCTGATGCCATAGCCAGCGGGGATGAGGTATTCCTGGCAGACCTTGCTAAGGCCCAGGCATCAGCGGGGGCTCACGTAATCGATGTGAACGCCGGTAGCGGACAAGGGTCTCTGGAGAAGGCGATCTCAGACGCAAAGTGGCTTGTTAGAGTAGTCCAGGCTGCCGTTGATAAGCCTCTGGCTATCGACAGTGACTCTTCGGAGGTGATCGACGCTGTACTCAAGGAATACGATGGCGAGAGGCCGGTGATCAACTCGATCACAGCGGAACCGGCGAGGCTGAAGTCGATCGCCCCACTGGTAGCAGAGCGTCAGGCATCGGTGGTAGCGCTGGCCATGGGAGCAGAAGGGATACCGCCGAGCGTCGAAGGCCGCGTGGCTGCCTGCGAACAGATCATGGCGCACCTGACCGGTCTGGGTATAGAGCCAAAGCAGGTGTTGTTTGACCCGCTCGTACTACCTATTGCCGTGGATACAAGTCAGGGACTGGTGACACTGAGGACCATAGAGGAGATCAAGTCTCGTTATCCTGATGCCGGGGTGGTGATGGGGCTCAGTAACATTTCATACGGCTTACCGAAAAGGAAGCTCGTTAACCGTGCTTTCCTGTTGATGGCCGCCTACGCCGGACTGGACGCTGTAATCGTTGACCCGCTTGACAGCAAAGCTATGAGCCTCATCAAGGTGGTCGACATGCTGATGGGTAAGGATCCATCATGCAGGTCGTACCTAAGGGCGCACAGAAAGGGCGACATAGTAGACTGAACCCTATGTGTATGCCCGGAGATTGCCTGCGGAGACATACGGTCATCAGCATCGATGCAGGCCGGCGCATGTAGCGATGGTAAGGTCAGATGGCCGGGCACACTACTGAAACCGGAGGAGAAGAATGCCAGACGATATAGTTGATCTAATCCGACAGAATGTTATCCAGGGACGGGTAACCAGCGAGGATGAGGGTATGGAGGAAGGGATGACAGGTCAGCCCGGCGTAACCGAGCTTGTCGAGCAAGCCCTCGCATCGGGGGTGCCCATACGGGACATCGTGAGCAGGGGTCTGTCCGGCGGTATGGACATCGTCGGGCAGAAGTTCGAGGCCGGAGAGTACTTCATCCCCGACATGCTGGCCTCAGCGGAGGCCGTTGGAGCAGGCATGGATATCCTGCAGCCCGGGCTTGCCAGGAGCGGCATCAAGACCAAGGGCACTATCCTCGTCGCAACGGTCAAAGACGACCTCCATGACATCGGCAAGAACATAGTCTCCATCTTGCTCCGCGGCGCCGGATATGTGGTAAAGGATCTGGGTAACAATATCGACACTCAGGTCATTGTAGATGCCGTTAGAGAGGATAAGCCTGAGTTCCTGGGTCTATCTGCTCTGCTCACCAGCACCATGGCACGAATGGAGGACGTCATACGTACATTGGAGGAGAACGGGCTCAGGGAACAGGTGAAGATCATAGTTGGTGGAGCACCGGTCTCGGAGGAGTTCGCCAGGAGTATCGGTGCGGATGGATATGGGGCGGACGGCTTCCAGGCTGTGGCCGTAGTTGAGGCTCTTGCCTCCGGCACAGAGAACTAGAGTGGCCATCACTCCCCGTGGTTGCCCCGCCAGAAGGACAACCGGCGCCGGTGAAATAGGCGCAGCTAACAGAACCAAGGAGGAATCTCGTGGCAAGAGAAGGAATACATGTCGAGAGACCATATGAAAGGCTGAAGAAAGGCCAGGTTGAACTGATTCACCAGGCTTCAATGGAGATGCTGACTGACCCGGGACTGATCAGCTTCAACGAGGAGGCTGTCGATGTTCTCCACAGCCACGGCGCGGAGGTTGAATCTATCGAAGGCGATCACCGCAGTTGGCACGTGAAGCTGCCCGAGCAGTTGATGATGAACGCCTTGGAGTCAGTCCCCAAGACCGTCAAACTGGGTGCTCGAAATCCGGATAACTCGCTCATAATGCATGGTGATGAGCCCAAGGTGTATCTGATTACAGGCTCAGAGACCAATATATGGCTGGATGTCGATTTCCCTACATATGTACACAAGTCCGACTCCACCAGGGAAGTCAGGGTGCCTGAGTTCAAACCCAGGCGGGGCATGGTTGAAGATCTGTGCCAGTCAGCGCGAGTCTTCGAACACCTTGAAATGGTCGACGGCTTCATACGTAATGTGAACATACAGGATCGCGACATAACCTCCGAGAACAAGGACGTTAACAAGTTCTTCGCTTCCCTCAACAACAACACAAAGCACTTCATGAGCGGACTCACCAACCTGAACCAACTCGACAACGTAGTGAGAATGGCGGAACTGATAGCCGGCGGCAAGAGAGAGCTTGCCGACAACCCCATTATCTCATTCATCACCTGTCTCGTGAAGAGCCCTCTCCAATTCGTTGATGACACCACAAGCACGTTCATAGAACTGTGTCGCCGCGGATTGCCGGTCGCTGTGTCATCGTCACCTCAGGCTGGCACCACAGCACCTATCAAGGAAGCCGGCATCATGGCTCAGATTAACGCGGAGGTGCTGGCAGGCATAGCGTTGGGGCAACTGGTAAACCCGGGCGTCCCGGTCCTGTACGGTAGCGTTCCGGTGAGAGCCAGAATGGACACGCTGAGTGACTCCTATGGTGCTGTCGAGACCAGTCAGTACAACATGGACTGCGTACAGATGGCACGTTTCTACGGAATACCCAACTACTCCACCTCAGGCGTGTGTGATTCCAGAGTACCGGGCCAACAGTCATCGATAGAGAGGCTGTTTTCGGACATCGTGGTGGCCATGTCAGGACCCCAGTATCTGCATTGCGCGTTCGGATTGCTGGAGTGCAACTCCGTCTTCTCTCTGCTTCAGGCAGTTCTAGATGATGCGCACTTCAAGATGATCAAGTCCTTCTTGAGGCAACCGCGTGTCGACCAGGCGGAGATGGAATCGGCGTTGAAACAGATCCGGTCGGTAGTCGACACACCGCAAAAGCTGTACATAAGCCATATCCGACCCGTTCTGCGGAGCGGAGAGATTTCGGGCTTGTACCCGTTTGAGGGAAGCGGTGAGACCGACCAGGTCTTTCAGCTAGCCTTTGAGAGGACGCAAGAACTGCTGGCAAAACCCGTGCAGCATATCGACGAAAAGACAACTGCCAGGATATTTGCAGAAGTGCCCGGGATACTGCCCAGGCTCAACATTTATGAAAGGGAGAGTTAGAGAGATGAGCGAAGACATTATCGCAGCCATCAAAGAGAACGTGATACAGGGAAGGAAGACCAAGGACGATGTCGGAATAGATGACAGTCTTGCCAACACACCGGGGGTAGTGGAACTCACGCAGAAGGCCCTTGATGAAGACGTGTCACCGCAGAAGATGATAGCCGAGGGCCTGACTGCCGGAATGGAGGTGGTCGGCGAGAAGTTCTCCGCCAAAGAGTACTTCATCCCCGACATGCTTGCCTCGGCTGAGGCTGTCGGAGCAGCTATGGACATTCTGAAGCCGGTGCTTGACTCTGCGAAGGTGGAGACCAGGGGCAAGTTTGCCATAGCTACGGTCAAGGGGGATATCCACGACATAGGCAAGAACATCGTCGCCATTCTGCTGAAAGGCGCCGGCTACGAGGTTCATGACCTGGGCATCGACGTGCCTACAGAGACGGTGGTTGAATTCGTCAAGAACGAGAAGCCGCAGTACCTGGGCCTATCGGCCCTGCTTACCACCACTATGACTGAGATGGGCGTGGTGATCAAGGCTCTTGAAGAGAGCAATGTGCGAAAAGAAGTCAAGGTGCTGATAGGAGGCGCCGCTGTCTCCGACGAGTTCGCCCGCGAGATAGGTGCCGATTCCTATTGCGCCGATGCCTTCGCCGCGGTCAAGGTGCTGGATTCGCACAAGACAGAATAAGTCGCAGTTGCAGACCCGACGCGCACGGGCACGAAAGGAGTTAACATATGGCAAGCATAGCCGGAATCTTCTCGCTGAATGGAGAATCGCTGGCGGGCGCTGGAGAGCAGGTTGAAACAATGCTGGAGTGTATGCGACATCGCGGTCCCGACAACCTTGCCGTGCGAACCCTGCCTGACTACCGAGGCGCTCTGGGTGCCAACGAAATCAACCTCATGCCGGAGCAGACATGCTGCACTTCGCTATCAAGATCACCCTTCGTGCTTTTCGACGGAGAGCTGTTCAACGACAGGGCACAGGGACAGCACGATGTTGAGCTTTTCATGGAGTTCTACAGAAAGCACGGCAAGGACTGCTTCTCCATGCTCGACGGAAGCTACACATGTGCCATCGTTGATGGTGGCGAGGTTATTCTGGCACGGGATCAGGTGGGCGCCAGGCCTCTCTTCTACGGATGTGAACACGACCTGCTGTGCTTCAGCAGTGAGATGAAGGGGCTGATAGACCATATTCGCTTTGACGTCAACGAACTGCCCCCCGCCCACTCCTACAGCACCGTCGAAGGTCTTAAGCCGTTCAAGCCTCTTGTTCCCGACGTCGATGAGCCGGAAACCCTGGAAGATGCAGCGAGCACGGTCCGCGCGGCGCTTATAGAGGCTGTTCAAAAGAGGATGTCAGGTGTGCGAGGGGTATCGCTGAGCGGGGGTATAGATAGCTCTGTTATCGCCGCTATCGCCAAGGAGTTCAACCCCGATTTGCACTTGTTCACAGGCACCATCGATAGCGCACCTGGCCCAGACCTGGAGAACGCCATACTGATGGCCAAATTCCTCGGACTGGAGCACAATCTGCACATCTACCGCATAACCGACTCCGATATCACGGATCTGATCCCTCATGCAGTGTGGCACCTCGAGAGCTTCGATGAGGACTGCATATCCGGCATCATATCGAACTACTGCGTGGCGCGTATGGCCAAGGAGTACACTGATGTCGTCCTGGTTGGCGAAGGGGCCGATGAGTTGTTTGGCGGATATCGCATGGTGCTCAAGAACCCGGCGGTGAGGGATGACGCGCATCGGGAGCAGCTTGCTCAGAAGCTACTTAATATCGCTTACAACACAGCGCTAAGGCGACTGGACCGCGCCTGGATGGCAAACTCCGTGGTCTACCGGGCGCCGTTCCTCGACACCAAGGTTGCCGCATTGGCCAGGACGATACCGATGGAATGGAAGATCTACGGTGAGCGACAGATAGAGAAGTTCGTACTCCGTGAGGCGGTCAGGGATATGCTCCCGGAGAAGATAGCCAACCGCGAAAAGCTCAGGTTCGCAATGGGGGTTGGAACCGATGATGTGATGGATAGGCTGGTATCGGATGTAATCGATCCCGAGGAGATCAGGACCCGTCCCTCATCCGCCTACGGTATACCGTTCGCCACCTTCAAGGAACTCCTGTACTACGACGAATTCCTGAAGCTGTTTCCGCCTGCGTATGAGAAGCAGACAGTACGCTGGGACCCCTTCAAGTGAACGATGGATTCATAGCCATCGCTCCCGCAATATGTGGGATTGCATGTTAGGAGCTTACCCCGGAGTGCTGTGAAGCGTGCTGTCCTGGTGGCACAGTGGTTGTGATGGAGACGGGACCCGGGGTGCTGCCTGGCTGGTGCCAGTGATGCCTGTTGTGGATGGCCTTCAGCCTGGCGAGTTACTTGAAGTACCAGAGACGGCGGA
>Ga0255055_10003341_pt1 | contig 10874 bp, 8 predicted proteins | sample JV7_2_27_MG_FD_188633 | JGI IMG/M metagenome (GOLD analysis project Ga0255055, IMG submission 188633) | Seawater microbial communities from Jervis Inlet, British Columbia, Canada - JV7_2_27 | ecosystem: Environmental > Aquatic > Marine > Inlet | place: Canada: British Columbia | collected... | reverse complement strand
CACTTTCTCGTGGGCTTAGTTGTCGTTGGGCGGAGATGAACTTACAATAATCAAAATTTAGATTTACTTGACTTGACATCCACCAATTATGATATCAGTACTTTTACCAAAGTTGTGATTACATCTACGTATCTGTAATTTGAGCGAATTTGTGATATTTTATGATATCACAGGTTTTCTAAGGCGTGGTTTTTTACCGATTATCTCAATAAATAACCACCTGCCGGTATTCTCGATTATGTTTGACTAACGTCCAAAGAATTTAGTATAAATGCATTTAAGTTATTTCTGAACTTCCTTTTCCAACTGACCTAAAGCAGGTCTCTATTTACTGAATCGAATCCCTTTTCCCTCTGATTTTTGCGCTTCTTCGAATAATCCATATACTGAGTTCCTTAGTTTGAAACCTTGAAAAAAGGGGGTGCCATTATGGCACAAAAGGGTTTTAAACGTAAGCTTGCTGCTATCCTCAGTGCCGATGTTAAAGGTTACAGCCGTCTCATGGGCGAGGATGAGGAGGCAACTACCCGCACCATAACAGCCTATCGGGAGGTAATGACCACTCTGATTCTTAAGCACAGGGGTCGGGTGGTGGACTCTCCAGGGGACAACCTTCTGGCTGAGTTTGCTAGTGTTCTGAATGCGGTGAGGTGTGCAGTGGAGATCCAAGAGGAACTCAAAGCCAGGAACGCTGAGTTGCCCGAAAATCGCAAGATGGAGTTCCGGATCGGCGTCAATCTTGGAGATGTAATCGAGGAGGGAGAGCGAATCTACGGGGATGGTGTCAACATCGCCGCCCGGGTGCAGAGCTTAGTCGAGGGAGGAGACATCTGCATCTCGATGGCCGTTCATCACCATGTTAAGAAAAAGCTGACCCTGGGGTATGAGTATCTGGGCGAGCACACTGTTAAGAACATTGCTGAACCGGTGGGAGTGTATCGGGTTTTAAAGGAACACGAGGCTGTCCTCTCCGAGGAGGGCATAGAGAAAAGGTTTGGGGGAAAGAGTTGGTGGAGGGCGACTCTGCCATTCCTGGCTGTCCTGGGGGTGATCTTTGGCCTAGCGGCTCTTGTTCTTGGTACTTTCTTCGGGGTACGGAAAGCTTCAAACTACCTATCACGCGTCCCAGAGGCAATTGAAAATGGAAGAGAAGTGCGTGCTCATGGTTTTGCTGAGAGATTACTGGAGCCGAATTTACAACCTGCGAAGGAGACTCTACAACACCATCTTAAGAAAGCTCGTACAAATATATGGATTAGATCGATCTACGAAACAAATCGCAAGGTACAGATGCTCGGCATCAACTTTCTTGGACCATTGCACGCTACGAGAGAAAAACTTGTCAGGATACTTAACCAGGGAGGTCAAGTTCAGGTCTTGATTCTGGATATGAAATCTGAAGCATTCAGGCAACGTGAAGTATCAGAGTGTCAACGTGCGAGTGATGGCAGAATATCTGGTCGATTGAGGGCAGAGTCAAAGGCATCCTTAGAGATCGTCAAAGACATCAACATATTCAAAAAGGCTGGCAACCTGGAGTTGCGAGTCTATGATCAATCGCCTACGTTCGCCATGCTCATCGTTGACAACAAATCTATATTGTACAACGTTTACCCGAAAGCAAAAGACCCAGCTGATCTTGCGGATGTGGCGGTAAGTAGAGGTACTGAAGGTGTAATTATGGAATTCCGTGATGGCGAGGAATTATTTCAACAAAAGGTGCGTGAATTCACCTATCTATGGGATAGAGCGCGTCCTGTTGATCTGGAAAGCGATTGAACTCAGGTATGAATGAAATTTGCTCCGGATCGAATTAGACGCGGGCAGCTTTACCTTGAGGCTAATATTCTGGGGAGATAAAAGGAACACAAGTTTTTTCTAAATACTAAACATTCATTGAAGCGATGCTAATCAAGCTGGTCAGGGATACTTTACAGGCATTTTCGGACGATCCCTGTTTTCAGCATAATTAGGAGGCAACCATTATGAAAAGAGTAGTTTTTGCCTGGATCTTAGTATCAATCCTCTTAAGTTACAGTGGGATATTATGTGCGAAGGACATGGCAAGTGTTGGAAGGTCAGAAACAATTATCCAATTCTTTACGGAGCTGACCAAATCCACAAAATGGTATCGTGTTGATGAGATCAAGCTCAAATTTCGTACATATCATCCGCAAGGTCTTGTCAGAGTTGGAGATTACTTTTATCTATCTTCCGTCGAAGAAACAGTTCCAACAAAAAAAATTGAGACTCCTCAAGGTGGTTATGATAGGACACCTGGCGAGGGAGTTGGTCATTTGTTCAAATTCGCCTCAAAGGGCGAATTGGTCTCAAAAGCCACATTGGGTGAAGGAACAGTGTACCATCCGGGTGGAATTGATTACGATGGTCGGTACATCTGGGTTCCTGTTGCTGAATATCGCCCGAACAGTCAATCAATTATCTACCGAGTAGATCCCGAAACCCTACAAGCAGTTGAAGTGTTCCGATTCAAAGATCATATCGGCGGTGTTGTTCATAATACGTGGGATGAGACGTTGCATGGTATCAGTTGGGGATCCAGGAGGTTATATACGTGGAAGCTCAATGGCCAGAGCGGGGTGGCAAGCTTTGAGGGCGTTCCACTATTCAAAAAACAGATGAACCGTAGCCACTATATCGATTATCAGGATTGTCATTTTTTGGCGGATAAGTATATGCTCTGCGGTGGGCTTAATAGTTATAACATTCCTAATGTCGGGAAAGTTGCGCTAGGAGGGCTAGAATTGGTCGACCTTGATTTGCAAGATGCTGTCCACCAGATTCCTGTAATTCTCTATATCAATCCCACTAAACCTATGACCCAAAATCCCTTTTATTTTGACATTAATGAAAATCACTTGCGGTTTTACTTTATTCCGGAAGATAACGAATCCACATTGTATGTATACGACGCTCTGAATTGAACTATAGGCAAAAGTAATTTGGTGTCATCTATCTCAAGTAAAATATAAAGACCGTGCCTCGAAGTATAATGCCAATTATGTGCGAAAGCTAATTAGCGAGCATCCAAATCTTTATTTCGACTTGGCCTTTGGGCATAAGGATTCCCTTTATCCAGGTAGCAATGAATATCATGCGCGCGTTTGGAACCGAAAAACAGGAAAAGTAAAGCTGGAGTGGGTGGATTTAATAAAGGATCATCCATGGCGCTTCCTCGCTGCTTTAGACCTTGGCGGAGATAGAATGGATAAATTGCCAGATAAAACAAGAGGCTTAGGCTATTTTCTTAGCCATTTTCCTTAACGAATTTGTGAAATTGTAGCTTATAAGGCTGCGTGGAAGCTACTGTTTGATGAACCATATGAGGTACTTAAAACATCTTTGAAGTAGGTTGTTATTTTCAAAAATGACCGCCATGAAAACTTGGAATATCTATTACTCAGAGATTTATTAAGAGTTCAAAATAGTGTGATATATCCAACTAATCACAAATGAGCCTAAATTGCAGATATCCCTTATAGTATCTGTAATAAATTGGGACTCTCAAAAGTACTGATACTGTAAACATATCTGAAATATTATTATCAAATAAATTTCGATTTTCTGAGAACTTTAAATTTTTGTGATTACATCTACATATCTAAAGTTTGGGGAAATTTGTGATATTTTATGATATCACAGGTTTTCTAAGAGGTGGTTTTTTACCGATTATCTCAATATATCAGTACTTGACGCTTCACAGCGATAAAGATAATAATAAGTTAAATCACACTCGAAATTCACATTGATCCTCTATTGATTATTGGATTTCCAACCTGAACTGATCTCTTCCGTATTGCTCATTCGTGCTTGGTCTGATATCAGAGCCAGTTCTCTTGTACTCTCCCCATGTGTTGATCCGAAAAAGCGACTATAGGCGAAATTGGTGATAAAATTATTTTAATCCCAATGAAATTAGGATTTTAGGAGGGTACCATGAAATTATCCTTTTGGATCATCTTTAAGATATTTCTTATACTTACTATTTTCATTGGATGTGCAACCACTGAGGAGATAAAAGAAACTGATCCGATTGTACTATTAGATCAAGGCATAGCTTTTGGTAAGGATGGTCAGTATGATCGTGCCATCGCCTACTTTAATAAAGCGATAGAGATAAACCCGAGGTTTGCTGAGGCCTATACAGCTCGGGGGGGTACCTATTTAATAAAAGGCCAATATGACAAAGTCATCTCTGATTGCAACAAGGCCATAGAGATAAACCCGAAATTAGCTAGGGCCTATGCAGGTCGGGGGGGTGCCTATGCAGGAAAAGGCCAATATGACAAAGCCATCTTTGATTGCAACAAGGCCATAGAGATAAACCCGAAATTAGCTGAAGCCTATCTTGTTCGGGGGGCTACCTATGCTTACAAAGGCCAGCACGACAAGGCTTGTTCTGATTGGAAACGGGCTTGTGAATTAGGGTTGTGTATACCATATGAACTGGCAAAAAGAATAGGTGTTTGCAAATAAACATCCCGGCCATTGAGTATGTGGATTTGATAGAAGATGGTCTTTTACTACATCTGGTAGCCTGACTAATTTAGGCTGAATTACATGACACTGCTATTTTACCTGCAATAAATCTACTTTTTCAAAATTGCCGATATCTCCAACTAATCGCAACTGAGCCTAAATTGCAGATATCTCTTATGTATCTGTAAAAAATTTGGACTCCCAAAAGTACAGGTATTGTAAACGTATCTGAACTTTGGGAGACTCCTGAAAAGTTGTGATATCATATTGTCGATCGAAGTTTTAACTCGCCTTCCCCCTCTTTAAATCCTAACAACCCAACCATTCGCAGTTGTGGCCGAGCGAAGCGAGTTAACCAACAACCCCGGCGTAAAAACCCCTTTCCCTTCCCCAACCCGTTTTCATTGCTAATCGCGTCCACTTAAAGTTTGACAAAAAAGTCCTTTGGTAGCATTATATTATTAAGAAATTAACTGCCGCCCGGCTTCAACACTTATAAAAAAAACCGCGTGATGGCTTACGGCCTCCAAAGGTTACACTTTATGAACCGAGGTTTGCGGCGGCATTAAATAGGCTTCTTGGGATGCACGTGCATCTTTTCCGCTGGTCTGTTCAACTTTAATCAAAGAAGGCGGCACCGGCGAAAATAACGGCTTTCTAAAGAAGCCTCGTTATTTACGGCAGGTAGCTGTTGCCCTGCCTTTCCCTTTCCAAACCCCTAATGTCTACGCGTAGACATTTCCTCCCCCCAATTACTACATTGTGGTACTTTCTAGTTATTTTCTTGACCCTGACAATCACTTATTATATGATAACCCCTGGCCTGACCGGAAATTCACACTTCTCTAAATTCAGCATTCATGTTGTTTTCATCTTTGGGCTCGCTTTTATTCAGTCCCCCTCGAGCGAAAACTAATTATCTTCCCAGGCCAAAAAAAATATCCGGAGATTTTTTACCCGCTAATCGTCTTTAAACTATAACGTCCTGCTGGAGAAAGCCATGACCAGACTTATCCAGAAGGTACCAAATTAAAGCCTCCAAGGATTTTTACACCCTGCGGAGGCTTTTTTATTTATATCTCTATTTGGAGAGGTTATCCCATGGAGAAATGCCTCAAGACGTGGATATGTTTGAATTTTCTGAACCCTTGATCTTCTTGATATTATTTCATTGGTAAAAATTAAAAAGCCTTCCATCATTTCGATTGGGCTTGCATGTGTGAGGATGAAATAATGCGACGTAAATTGGTCTTTTTATTAGTGCTTGGATTAGTATGGCCTCTTACAGGACTTGTACTAGTCAAGGCTTTCTCTGCGAGTGACTACGTGGCTGTTATTCAGATAGATGGCATTATAGATCCTATCAGCGCACGATACCTTACAAGGTCCTTAGACAAAGCAACGGAAGATGGAGCGCGATTAATGGTTATCAAGCTTAATACTCCGGGTGGATTGCTGAGCTCTACCCGTGATATGGTTGAGGATATTCTTGGCGCTAAAATCCCGGTAGTCGTCTATGTATTTCCCACCGGAGCCCATGCCGCTTCTGCTGGCACCTTCATAACTGCAGCTGCGAATTTCGCTGTGATGGCACCAGGCACCAACATTGGAGCCGCATCACCTGTCGCGAGCGGAGGAGTCGATTTGCCCAAGACTCTGGAGAAGAAGGTAAAAGAGGATACCAAGGCCTTCATAAGAAGCATAGCAAATAAGAGAAATAGGAACTCGCAGGCGCTTGAAGAAACCGTGACCAAGGCCCTGTCCTATTCAGCTGAGGAAGCAGTAGAGAAGAGGGTTGCTGATTTCATAGCGAGCGACCTGACGGATTTGCTGGCCCAACTCCATGGCCAAACGGCTGAAACCGTAACCGGTTTTGTTACGCTTTACACCCAAGAGTCCAGTATCAAAGAAATCGAAATAACTCTGTTTGAGAGGTTTCTCAGCATTCTGGCAAAACCGAACATTGCCTTCACACTTTTTTTTATTGGTCAACTGGGAATCTTGGTAGAGCTCATAACTCCTGGATTTATAGGTCCTGGAGTGGTTGGCGTGATTTCTCTTGCACTGGCATTCATTGGCATTGGACACCTGCCTGTTAACTGGGTGGGGGTTGGGTTGCTTCTGTTTTCCATGATTCTATTTTTTTTTGAACTACAAGAGCCCGGTATAGGGATCTTTGGCATCGGGGGGCTGATTAGCTTTGTTTTAGGTGCGTTCCTTCTATTTGGTGGCGTCGCGGCGCCAGATATTCCTATGCCGAGCCTCCGCGTGAGCATATGGGTCATAGCTGTAACAGCAGGCATCATAGGAGCTTTCTTACTATCCTTCCTGTATTTAGTAAGTACGGTGAGACGTTCGCAGATCGGAATTAGCAGTTCAAGGGATGAGCTTATAGGACAATCTGGTATAGTTATCTCTCCCTTGACACCTTCAGGGACAATACGGGTTGGTGACGAATTGTGGACTGCTACTACGACAGCCGACAATGTAATAAGGGAAGGAGAGGAGGTGATAGTGATTGGCGTATACGAGAACGTTCTTAAAGTTTCAAAGGTTTCTAAGGAGAGTTAAAACAGAAGAACCTACCATTATCAGAGTACTATACCCTGGGATACTGTGGAGGAAGAATCTCCTCCTGTACCCATGATCCAGTCATAAAAAATAACTTAAGGAGGTGTAAAATGTTTGGATTTAATAAAGTCGGTCCAAACCAGGCGATGATAGTGTCAGGCCCCAGGAAAGTTCCGAGGATTGTAGTGGGAGGGTTGACATTCGTCCTCCCGATCATCGAAAGACTGGACCGCTTATCCCTGGAAGTAATGACGCTCATTGTAGAAACACCCCGTGTGTACACTAAAGAGGGCGTTGCTGTCTCCGTCGATGGGGTCGCCCAGGTGAAGGTCGCCAGTAGCAAAGAGGCCATCCTGGTTGCGGCACAGCAGTTTCTTGGGAAGAAGCGCGATGAAATGGGGGATGTTGCCCTTAAGACCATGGAGGGGCACCTACGCGCTATGCTGGGCACCCTAACTGTAGAAGAAATTTACAAGGACCGGGACGCCTTTGCGAAGCTGGTTCGAGAAGTAGCTTCCACTGATATGGCAAACATGGGGCTGGAGATTGTGAGCTTCACCATCAAAGACATCCGGGATGAACAGGGCTATCTGGATGCTTTGGGAGTACGGCGAACTTCAGAAGTTAAGCGCGATGCAGAGATCGGGCAGGCCGAAGCCGCTAGGGACGCCCAGGTTAAGTCTGCCGAAGCAGACCAAATAGGGCAGGCAGCAAGGTTTAAAGCAGATACGTCTATTGCCGAGTCCAAGCGCGATTTCAGTATCGAGAAGGCAGGCTACGATCGGGAGGTAAATGCCCGCAAGGCGGAGGCCGAACTGGCTTATAAACTACAAGAAACGAAGACACAACAGCAGATCCGTGAAGAAGCGATCCAGATTGAGGTCGTAGAGCGTCGGAAGCGAATCGAACTTCAAGAGCAAGAAGCCCTCCGCAAGGTGGTTGAACTCGATGCGACGATAAGGAAACCGGCGGATTCGGAGAGGTATCGTCTGGAGACTATAGCAAGTGGTGAAAAAGCTCGCATTCTTGCCCAAGCAGAAGCAGAGGCCGAAGCTTTAAGAATGCGTGGTTCTGCAGAAGCCGACGCCATTAGAATGAAGGGTACAGCGGAAGCTGAAGCCATGAAAATGAAGGCTGAATCCTGGAAAGAATATGGACAGGCGGCCATGATCCAGCAACTACTTGAATCGATGCCTAAAATAGCAGGCGAGGTGGCCCAACCGCTTTCCAAGACTGAACGAATCGTGGTCATCAGCGGGGGAGGTAGCGCTGCTCAAGGCGCAGGAGCAAGCCGAGTGACTCGTGATGTGACCGAAATCATCTCTCAGCTTCCTGCCGTTGTCGAGGCCCTGACCGGAATAGATATCCTAGGGACTTTAAAGAGCTTACCAGGTGTCAAACTCACAGAGGAGCAAAAGGAACAAGAAGGGCTGCAAGCGAGTCCCTCTGGAGCAGGCGCAACCACCAAAGAAAAAAAGTAAGCAGCAAGCTACCTGTCATTCAAGGCATTCAAAATACCGTCGATGATTACCCGATCGCTCCGTTCTGCCTAGTTCAATCTTACATCCAATCAAATCAATGTCGAACAGGCAGGACGGATGGATTCATCAATCAAATAAATCCTATTTTTTGATATATTTACAAAAAATTTGTTCTTTCAAAGGTACAGATAACTAATCGCAGATGAGCCTCAATTACCGATATCTGTATAGTATCTGCAAAAAATCGGGACTCTCGAAAGTGCAGATACTGTAAACGTATCTGCAATTAATATTGACAAAATTATGTCTGGTTTTTGAAAACTTTTAATTATTGTGATTACATCTACATATCTGAAATTTGGGGCTATCTGTGATATTTTATGATATCACAGATTTTCATAGGCGTGGTTTTCTGCAGATTATCTCAATAAATCACCAGTTCAGTGATATATGGTTTTCTGTCAAGAAATCGCACCCTGCCGGTATTGTCGATTATGTTTGACGCAAACATACCGATTTAGGTATAAATACATTTAGAACATTCCTGAATTTCCTTTTCGATTTGACCTGAAGCGATTTTTTATTTGCAAAATCGAATCTGATTCTCATCTGATTTCATTCTCCGTTGAATTTTAAAAATCCTGAGTGCTTCTGTTTGAAACCATATAAAGGGGTGGTGCTTCATGGCACAAGAAGGTTTTAAACGCAAACTTGCCGCCATCCTCAGTGCCGTGGTCGTAGGTTATAGCCGCCTTATGGGCGATAATGAGGAAGCGACAATCTTCTTCTAACAAATGTTGGTTTGCTCACAAAATCACATGGGGAATTAAAGGGGGCTGTTTGAATTCTTCTATGTGGATTACCCTTGGCAAGCACTTTTTTATCAGACCTTGTCAACCTCCAATATAATTTCTAGCAACTCTTTAGTGGGAATAAAGAACCAAAAAAAAAGAAAAATCATGAAATGTCCAGCCTGTGGAACAATTACTCCCGATGATACAATCAAATGTGAATGTGGATACAGTCTTACTACACACACAAGGCCACTCTACTGGTCCTTTGGAGGTATGAGAGCCAAGGACTTCTTCTTTAACAGTTTGCGCGCCTATGTCAGAGCTTTGAGTACCTTTTTACTTCTGGGAGCTATCTATACTGCAGTTTCATTGGGCCTTGTACTTACTGAAGGAGAAACGCTGTCTACAGCAGGCTCCATAGTCGTTTTGATAGTCCATTTAATGGCTCAGATCGTCACCTACATGGCCTTAATAATTGCTGCCCACAAAGTCTCTGATGGGGAAGATATAGGAATCTTGGAAAGCTATGCTCTCTCCTTTAGTCTTTTTGGGCGATTCATCTGGACATCTCTGCTGTATATTCTCATCGTCTTGGGCGGCATTATTCTATTTATAATTCCTGGAATTATATGGAGCGTCAGATATGTCTTTGCTCCTTATGCTGTTATTGTTGAGGGCATAGGCGGAAAGGAAGCACTTTCACTCAGCAAGACTCTAACGGAGGACAGTCTCTGGGCAATAGGATGGCGTGAGTTTGTTTTTGGATTATTGTTTTTGTTAATAATCTGGATCCCCACATTCGTGCTCATTTTTCTAATCGCATTTGTTAGTATTGTTATCGGAGTTTCAGAACTAAACCCTATGTCGGCAGGAGCCATCTGGACATTTGGTAATATTATTAGCCAAGGTTTTTTCGTGATATTCAATGTGCTTTTGTTCAAGAGCTTGCGAGGTCCTCGATAGATAAGAAGATATTTCGCAAAGCGGATTTTGTAGAAGATCTCGAATTTATAGCTTAACTTTACAGAGTCCGTGGTAAGCATGCCGAGTTCGACCGCCTTTACTAGCAAGCACTTAAAATAGAGGAAAATACAAATAGCCCAAAAGATTATGAGATAGCGCCTCTATATGAAAAAATGGCAGAGCTTTACAAAAATATTGGCAAAGAAAATGAAGCCAAAAAATTTGAAGCACGTGCAAGGAGAATCCGTTCAAAGTGATAATGGCAAAGGCTTTATTGCGGTTCTGAAACCTGTGATTACTCTCCAACTAATCGCAGATGAGCCGAAATTGCAGATATCTGCGATGATATCTGTACAAAATTTTGCCACTCAAAAGTACAGATATTGTAAACATCTATGCAGAATTGACCGACCTTCAAAACTTGTGATATCAGATTACGATATATCCATTATTACCAGAGTTGGAATATCTAATTAGCGTTTTATCCATAGTCCCGCCGAAAAAAAGGCCAAAACTCTGCTGTTAAGCTCTGGCCGTATCAGTTAATCAGATTGTGGTATTTCGG
>Ga0255055_10003340_pt1 | contig 10875 bp, 7 predicted proteins | sample JV7_2_27_MG_FD_188633 | JGI IMG/M metagenome (GOLD analysis project Ga0255055, IMG submission 188633) | Seawater microbial communities from Jervis Inlet, British Columbia, Canada - JV7_2_27 | ecosystem: Environmental > Aquatic > Marine > Inlet | place: Canada: British Columbia | collected... | reverse complement strand
GTAGGCCTTCACCGCCTGTGCGCGTTCGAGAGACAACCGCATGTTGAGGGACCGCGAGCCGGTGTTGTCGGTGTGCCCGGCGACTTCAATGCGGACATCAGGACGCTCCACGAGCCTTTCAGCGATCTGATCGAGAATGCCATACGAGTCCTGAGTCAGCGCAGAACGGCCGGTCTCGAAGGCAACCCCCCTCAGCACGAGACGCCGTACCTCACCCTGTTCCACCTCGAACAACATCGAGCAGCCCCTTTCGTCGACTTCCTGCTCCGGCGCGGTGTTCGGGCATCGATCCCGGCTGTCTGGGACGCCATCGCCATCCGAGTCGCGCTCGATGGTACAGCCCCGCTCATCGACCTCAGTTCCCGGTGGTGTGTTGGGACACTGGTCCTGTGTGTTGAAAACGCCGTCACCGTCATCGTCGACCGGGCAGCCGCGATCGTCCACCACACTGCCCGGAGGGGTATTGGGGCACTCGTCTATGCCGTCGAAGACGCCGTCACCGTCGGTGTCCGACGGGCAGCCGTTCGGATCCACGGTTGCACCGCGAGGCGTGTCGGGACACTGATCGAGGCCGTCGAAGACGCCATCCTCATCCGAGTCGATGGGGCAGCCGTTCGCATCGACGACTGCGCCGGCGGGGGTGTTCGGGCAGACATCAACACCGTCGAAGACACCATCGCCGTCCGTGTCCGATGGGCAGCCGTATTCGTCGACAAACGCGCCTTGAGGCGTGTCTGGGCAGCGGTCGATGCCGTCGAACACACCATCCCCGTCCCCGTCCAGCGGGCAACCTTGCGCGTCGACAACCGCGCCCAACGGCGTGTCTGGGCACTCGTCGATCTTGTTGGGAACGCCGTCACCGTCGCTGTCCCGAGGAGGGCCACCGAATGCGAAGACGGAGAGACCAGCAGAGGCCCCGAGGGTCAGTGCAGACCCTTGCGTAGCAGAGAGAGACGAGTTGGGGAGGTAGTCGATCCGCCCATCTAGACGGAGTGCCATCCGCCCACCGATCGGGAGGCGAATGCCGAGAATGGCATGCGGGCCACCGTCTGTGCTGTCTGCTGCGCCGCTGTAGAACACTCCGCCGTAGCCAAGACCGACGTATGTGTTGCCAGGGGTGTGGACGAACAGGGTGCCGTCTGTGCGGACAACCTGAACCTCCCGCCCGGTACCGGTGGAGTCGGTGGATGTGTAGTCGCCGTGGACCTCGAGCGAGAAACGGCGGCTGAAGAACAGGGCGAGTCTACCCCCCGCTCCGAACTTGCCGTCCAGGCCCTGATTGTTCTTGTCGTACTTCGTGTATGTGCCGAACGCCCCAAGCTCCACCTGCCAGGGGTTCCCGATCTGTGCCTCGGCACGCCCGGTGAAGAGGACGCTCACGAGGAGCGCAGTGGCTGCAGTAAGGCGAATGGTCGTCATGGCCGTCTCCCTTGCCGTCCCAATCTACAACCGAGCCGGTCCGTTGACACAGTGAGACAGGTCACGTCGAGCTCCGGCTGCGGTTGGCCGCTCGGTTGAGCATCACGTTAGCTTTGAGGTGATTTCTCAAAACAGGAGGACACCGTGCGGGTCGCCATCGAATTCTGTGGTGTTTGAGGTTATCGGCCACGGGCCGCCAGTTTGGCGGTCGAGATTCAGAGTACATACCCCGACGCCGATGTCCAGCTGGTTGAATCGTCGGGCGGGGTGTACGAGGTCACCCTGGATGGTGAGCTCGTGTTTTCCAAGAGACAACTGGGTAGGCATGCCGAGCCCGGAGAGGTCTTCAGGATCATCCAAGAGCGGTTGGGATAAGGAGGTGTGCCGTGCGGGTCGCCGTATCCACTGGTGGTGGTGACGCCCCAGGACTGAATGCCGTTATCCGGGCGATCGTGTTGTCGGGAGTGCGGCGTGGCTGGGAAGTCTTCGGGATCGAGCGCGGCTTCGGCGGCCTCCTCGGCGGCACGGGAGTGGTCCCCATGGATCGCCGCAGCGTACGAGGGATCACCCATCTGGGTGGGACGATCCTCGGCACGACGAACCGCGGGAATCCGTTCCGCTGGCCGATGTTGCAGGCAGATGGTGAATGGGTCGAGTTCGATCGCTCAGCCGAGGTGGTCGAGTCTTTCAAGCAACTCGCTCTGGATGCGCTGATCGCGGTCGGGGGTGATGGTACCCTCCACATTGCCTACGAGCTCTACAAGAAGGGGTTGCCGGTCGTCGGGGTGCCGAAGACCATCGATCGGGATGTGGCAGGCACGGTCATCACTTTCGGATTCGATACAGCGGTCAATACCGCCACTGATGCGCTGGACAAGTTGCACTCGACCGCTGAATCTCATGATCGTGTGATGGTCGTAGAGGTCATGGGGCGCCATGCCGGCTGGATCGCGCTGAATGCCGGCATGAGTGGTGGGGCGGACGCCATACTGATTCCTGAGATCCCGTTCGACCTCGAGGGCGTGTACGACAAGATCAGGCGCCGGGAAGCCATGGGTCGCCACTTCAGCATCGTTGTCGTCGCCGAGGGAGCCTACCCAAAGGACGGTGAGACCTCCGTCAAGTCTGAGGGTGTGGTAGGTGGAGTTGAGCGCCTTGGGGGCATCGCCGATCAGGTCGCCCAGGCCATTGCCGAGAATACGGGCAAGGAGACCCGCGCACTGACACTCGGTCACTTGCTCCGCGGAGGCACGCCTTCGGCATGGGACCGTGTTCTCGGAATGCGCTTCGGTGCCGCGGCGATACGTGCTGTTGCGGACGGAAAGTTCGGCCACATGGTTGCTATCGACCCACCTGAGATGACGACGGTGCCTCTCGATGCAGTAACGGGCAAACCCCATCAGGTGCCACTCGACTGGGACGGAGTCCACACTGCTCGGGAGATGGGGATCTGTTTGGGGGACTAGCCCCGATGGCCACTCGGCACCACATCCGCGACCACTACCTTCCTCCAGATCCGGAGGCCTTCCGCAGTGCGGAGCCGCCCACCGGTCGGATCATCGTCATCGCGCCCACCCGTGCTGCATGCGAGACGATCGAACGCGCATGTCACGTGGACGTCGAAACGGTTCTGGAGCGAGAACATGGGGAGGAGGTCCGGGAGCTGGCCGCGCGAGCGGTGGGCTTTGGCATCATGGCCAGCACCGGCACGGGGAAGACCTTGGCCATACGGTCCATTGCCGAGGCGACATTGTGCGCGCCACTTAGAGTGGGGGTGGTGAATAGAGAGCGTGAAGCGACCCCGGAAACCCCCACCTGGAATGTCGTGATCGTAACCACGGGCATTGCTCGCCGGTGGTTCCAGGACGATCTCATCCTGCCGCAAGACTCGCTCGTCGTGGACGAGATCCACCAGACCTCAGCTGAGCTCGAGCTGTGCCTCGCGCTCGGCAAGCGAGTGGGTTGCCGATTCATCTGGCTTTCAGCTACGGTCGATCCGAGCTTCTACGCGCGCTTCTTGGACTCAGCAGAGGTGCTCGAGACCACCGTGTTCGATCCCGCTCTGTCGGCACGGGTCGAAACCCGCAAAGTGGGACCTCTGGAGTTTCTCGATGATCGATTCATTCGCCGCGTCACGAAGGAGAGACGTGGAGTCGCCGTCTTTCTCCCCACACGAGCTGAAGTGGAATCCGTGTCGGAGGAACTGCGGGGTCGCTGGCCGGCGCTCAATGCTGCCTTCTATCACGGGGGCGAGCCAATCAGAGTGATACGGCCGTTTCTGGACGGGAAAGCGGACAAGCCATTCGTCTTGGCGATGACGCAGGCGGGGCAGTCTTCCCTGAACATCAGGGGGCTCGACACCGTCGTCATCTATGACGCGTGCTACAACAACCTGGTCACCCGCGGCCGCAACGTTCTCACACGGCAACACCTCGGACCCAACGAGATCTTGCAGATGGCTGGTCGTGTTCATGGGAGGGTGAAGGATGGCCGGGTCACGATTCTCACCGACCGGGAAGTCGATTTCTTCACGCTCGAACCGGTGCCACCAGAGTTTCAGCTCGCGGGTGACAGTGAGCGGGTTGCCCTCACTGCTGCGGCGATCGGTGTGGACCTCGGCGATCTGGCGTTGCCGGTGCCTCTGGATCGGCGCGCGTATCGGGCAGCCGTTCGGCTGCTCACTCGGCGTGGCGTGGTGAAAGACGGTCGGCTGACCTCGTACGGTAGAGACGTAGAGGCGATGCCGGTGGACCGCCCGTGGGGTGAACTCTTGGTCCATGCGGACGATGACTTGACGCCTTTTGTGGCGGCCGCAGCCAATACGGACTCGCTGCATCGTATGACCAGGGACGTTCCGGATTTGACCGGGGTGGAAGTCTTCGGCAGCGATCACCTCACGGCCTACAACCTATTCGCTGAGGCGGTGAATCAATACGGGTATCTCGGCGACGTGCATGGGCTTCCCCGCCATCTCTTTGCCGAGGAGATCGACGAGTGGGCTGAGGCTCGTGGTGTTCTCGTCAAGGCAATCGAAGACATCGCCCTGGGAATGGCGTCGGTGTACCGCACTCTCGAAATTCAACTGCCCGAGTCCCTGCCAATGGCGAACCGTGACGTACTGCGTCGGTTTCAAGATCTCATCGCGCGCATCATGCCGTTCGCTCTTGTCGTCGAAGGCGAGACCGCCGCTGGGGATCGTGTGCGCCTCTCCTCGTCTTCGGTGTGCTCGTCGCGAGGTGCGATTGCGGGAACGCTCCGCTATTTCGCGGATCGATTCGGCGTGCCACGCGGCGCCATTGAGGGCACCAGCATTCCGTTCGAGTTGATCAAACGCTACGCAGAGCGTGGCGATCCGACGGTGGAGTTTCGCGAGGGGCGGAAACGGGCAGGTCTGTTCGTGAAGCGGACCACGGAGTATTCGGGATTCGTGCTCGACAGTGAGCGACGACCGCTCGATGGGACCTTTCCGGCGAACCTGCAAGCCGAAGCGCGCCATGCACTGGCGCAAGCGCTCATGAGCGGCTCGGTACCTCATCCCAACCGGCTGAGTGTGTCTCGGGCAGCGGGGCGCCTCAGCGAGTACTGGCGACGTTCTGGTGGGAAGCTCCCTCAGGTTCACCCCAATACGGTTCGCCGAACGATCGAGGAGCAGCTGTCATCCGTTCAGAGTTGGGACGACTTCATCGAGACCCCGGTGGAACTCGATACAGCGACGTTCCTTCCGGAGGAATCACGCGACGAGCTCGACGCCCTACCTAGTTCGGCTACGGTCTTCGGGGACCGAGTGCCGTTGGACTACGAGCTGGAAGGTGATACCGCGATTGTCCGGCTCAAGCTACGAGAGAAGCAGGCCCGCCGGCTGCGTGAGCGTGATCTACCACGAGTCGATCGACCGATCCGGTTCAGCGTGCTCCGCGGCAAACGGGAGGTCGTGCGGGCGGCGAGCCTGGACGAAATGCAGAACGCCCTCGATAGACTTCCTGTTAAGCGACGGGGCCAGCGCCGCCGCTACCGGCGTCGCTAGGTGGACGATTCAGGTCAGAGCGAGGATCCCAAGCCACGCGGCCGCATACGCGCCCTCGAGGTCGTCTCGCTTGATACCTGCGAGGAGTTGAAAGCCTGCGCCGGTCACGACGGCACCCAGTAAGAGGCCGATCTCTGATGCAGGAATCCGCATCCGCATCCCAAGCCGCTCGAGCATGGCTTGCCCCGACCGACTGAGGGTGTCGCCGAAGTCACTCACTGCGCTGCTGACCGCTTGGTCAGACACAAGGCCCCCCGGTCCGAACATCGTCGTCCAAGCCAGGGTGGTACCATTTACTGACTCATCAACCAGCAGATCCCATGTCGCCTGGATTGCGGCCTTTGGGGAGCTTGCCTCGAATGCGGCCGCCCACGAGCGATTGCGTTCGTCGGAGAGCTTCTGAGCCGCAGCGTCCCACAGTCGCTGCTTAGTCTTGAAATGGTAGTGCACGAGGCCCTTTGCACACCCAGCTTCGTCGGCAACTGCGCCAACGGTGACCCCGGCCGCCCCCTGACGTCTCACGAGCCTCAACGCGGCTGAGGCGATCGTCTCCATGGACTCCTCGGGCTCACTGCGCTTCTTGGTCATTACCCCTCCCGACTGTTCGGACAGCCAACAGAACGGTGCTACACGAATCTTCCTGCTACCACCAATACTGACTAATCGACCAGCGAACTGTCAACACCCTGCTGACGTTGCTCAATGGTGCGGTGTGAAACCCTGCGTTGACTGAAGGCGTAGGAGAGAGGTGGATAGCCATGCCTGATCAAATCGAGCCCCAGTTCTCCCCGTTCGTTCGTGCGGTCCTCGACGCGGTGTCGGAAGGCGTCGTGGTGTTTGACACGACAGGACAGCTGACGTTCGCGAATAGGGCTGGTCAGGCAGCGTTGGCCGAGGTTGGCGCGGATGGCGATGCAGCTTCCAGCATACTGCCGAAGCTGGCGCGGCTAGGTAGCCGGATCTCACCGATTTGGGTCAATGGGGCGAAGGTTGGGGAGGCCGTGTATCTCCCCACGCCTGAAAACGGGGGTCCCCGCACCCTGGCCGAGCGGGAACGATACGCCATCATGGAGACTCTCGACGAGTCCGACTGGAAGCTGACGGAAAGCGCCAGGAAACTGGGGATCTCCCGCACAACCCTGTGGCGACGCCTACGGGCGTACGGACTCGACCGGGACAATCGGGCGCGATGGTCCAGGTCGTCTTAGCAGGCCTACTCCTCCTCTCTCCTCAGCAGTCGGACACCGCAACGTTCAGCGATGCGGCGACCGCCGAGTTGTACGCTCGTGCCCGTGTTCGGCACATCGCGCAGGACACCCTAGTTCGGGACTATCGTGCAACGGTGCGCACCCGCATGGATGCCAGTGCTGGACGCAGCCGGTTTGCCCGACAGACCGCCCTCTTCGCGCACGAGTCTGTTGCCGAAGTCGGATGGCAGGCACCGAACGATCTTCAGGTGAAGGTACTCGGCACGCGTGCGCAGCTTCCGATCATTCGCATCCTCCAAGGCTTTGGAGGGGAAGCAGAGGCCGAAGCAGAGGATGAGCTTCGTCGGGAACTCGTGTGGGACCGTCCATGGTTCATTCCGCGGGCCCTTGGTGACAGCATTCGCCTCATGGGTGTTCCCGATCGTGCCGCGCTGCATCCGATGGCTGATGGTGCGACGGATCTCTACCGCTACGCGATTACCGACTCGGTGCAACTCGTTACGCAAAGCAGGACAATTCGGGCGCTCAAGATGCGGGTCGAACCGAAAAGCTATGGCCCGGCGCTTGTGGCTGGCGACATGTGGCTGGACACCGAGACGGCTGACATCGTGCAGTTCGGGATGGTCTTCTTGGGTGACTACCTGTGGGAATCGCCCGAGGGTGATACCCCAGAGGACAGTGCCCGGGCGCTAAAGGAAAGCGATCAGGCCAACCGGTTCCTCTCGGTAGAGGCGCAAGTCGAGTACGCCTTGGTCGATCAACTGTACTGGATGCCATATAGGCAATTCCTCGCGATCACGGTCGAGATCCCGATGTTCTTGAATGCGGCGATTCCGGTACGAGCTGTCACCACCTTCACCGACTACACGGTCAACTCCAATCCCCCGATCGTGTTCCACGTGTCGGAGGAGGAGCTTGCAGAGAGCGAAGAATCCGGCAGGAGCGACCGCCGGAGGGTGGTATTGAAAGCCGGGACAGGAGGTGCAGAGGTTACAGTCGAAGGTGACGAGGACGAGCAGCGTCGCGCACACGGTTACTATCGCGCCGGCATCTGGAGGGATGGGCACTGGGAAATGGATGTGCCTCCTGGAGACAGCCTATTGGCATTTGAGTGGGACGACGAACTCGACACTTCCTATGATGCGGATGAGGAGAAACGTCTGCGGGAGACATTCGCGGAACTCAGCGAGCTGTCAGAAGAACTGCCCCCAGAGTGGTTGGGCCGCCGCCGATTCGGCATTGCATGGGAGAGTGTGGCGGATATCGTGCGGTTCAATCGTGTGCAGGGGTTGTCCCTAGGTATCGGCTATGAGGTCCGTACCAACATTAATTTCACCAGCATCCTGCTGGCCGGACGCTTCGGGATTTCAGATAAACGAGTGACTGGATCTGTGACATGGCGTCGCGATGGTCCCGGGGGCCGACTCGACCTCAAGGGATTCCGTGCGGTCACGGAAGTAGAACCCTGGACTCGGGGACAGGGAATCGGGAACTCACTCAACGCGCTGTTTGTGGGCAATGACGACGCCGACTACTACCTGACCTCAGGCGGTGGAATCGCGTATGCCTGGAACCACGGTTTCCTGCAGGATGTCGAGCTGAATCTGACGTACGAACGCCACCAGACAATGGACGTCACGACAACATCTGCCATTGCGGGGATATGGGGTACGGGGGTCTTCCAGCCGAACCCCCCGGTGGAGGAGGGGTGGTTCTTCCGCGGTTCGCTTGCTCGCAAGGATCGCCTGGGCGTGGTGACGGTGGGTCCTGGGGCAGACGTCCTTGCTGGCCAGCAGGGCTCGGCAGGACGGTTGTGGGCCGTGGTTGAAGTGCCGTTTGCCCTTCCTCGGTTGAGTGGTGTGCTGACAGTGCGTGGTGGTGTGATGCGAGGGGACAGCCTCCCGCAGATGGCATTCCGCCTGGGTGGGCCCCAAACCGTTCGTGGCTTCACTTATGGGGAACGGCGTGGTCGCGAGTTCTGGTCGGCACAGCTGGATGTTGGGTTGGGTCGGTCCAGGCTTCTAGCCCCGGTCGTGTTCTTCGACATCGGGGACACGTTCTCGTCGGATCCGTTCATCGGGGCAGGCGCCGGGGTATCCCTGCTCAACGGTCTCATCCGCTTCAACCTGTCCAAGGGAATTCAGCCGGACCGGTCCCTGAGGTTCGATCTGCTCTTTCGCGCTCCCAGGTGAACATCTAGGTTCCAAGGCCACACGCGACGGAGAGACGAAGGTGAGAACCTACCGAGCCACAACACTTCTGGTGATTGCCGCTATTGCAGTGGCTTGTGGAGAGCCAGCGGAGGAGCCAGCGGAAGAGACGACTCCGGTTCTCTCGGATCAGCCAGAAGAAGATCCGATACCGTTTGACAGCCTGCCAATGCCCGACTTCCCAGAGCCTCAGCGGGGTCGCTTGGTCGTGCGCGGGGCGGGCTCGTACATGCTGGATGGAGCGTGGCCTGCTGCCGCCAGAATGTGCGATGATCCGCCGATGATGCAGATCGTTGCTCAGGAACCGGGCATCGGCACGCTGGTACTGCTGCAACTACCCCCTGCGAGTCGGCGGTTGACGGACTATCCCGTCACTATCGTCGAACAGGGCGCACCAACTGCACCTGCTTCACAAGTGGGTGTGCAGCTGTTTCAGGGAGGAGCAGCGTCGGCGTTTCAGGCGATGGAGGGCCAGGTGTCCATCCATAGCTTTGGCGATCAGATTAGCGGGGAGTTTGCAGTGATTCTGCGGGAGATCGCCTCAGGTGACGGTCAGAAATACGCCGGTGTGTTTGAGCGGGTGCCGATCGAACAGATTCCCGTGGAGGACTGCCTGAGGGTCAAGGAGGCCCTTGAGCAGCCAGATTCTACGGTGAGCGACACTATCCCACAGTAGAAGGCGAGCAACGGGTGGAGCAAACGTACTTCCGCAAAGGATTTGGTCTCAAGCGAGAGATCGAGTCGACCCTCTCGGCGGACTACCACAGCCAACTGGTGGACCGGATTCGTGCGGAAGGACATACGCTCAAGGCCGGCGACATGACGTTTCGGGTGGCCAAGGAATTTGGTTTCTGCTATGGGGTCGATCGTGCTGTGGAGTATGCGTACGAAAGCAGACGGAAGTTCCCGGACCGCCGGATCTTCCTTGTGGGTGAGATCATTCACAATCCTCATGTCAACGAGAAGTTGGAGAGTATGGGAATCATCATCCTGCGCCCTGGGCAGGATGGTCGCTTCAACTTCAGCGGTGTCGTCTCGGACGATGTTGTACTGATTCCGGCTTTTGGCCTCCGCGTTGCCGACTTCACCCTGTTGAGGGACATCGAGTGTGTCTTGGTCGATACGACCTGCGGCTCAGTCCTCAATGTGTGGAAACGGGTCGAGCGGTATGCGCGAGAGGGCTTCACGGCGGTGGTGCACGGAAAGCACTTCCACGAAGAGACGAAAGCCACGACGAGCCAAGTGACGAAGTATGCGGAGGGGAAGTACTTGGTGGTGAGAAACATGGACGAGGCCGAGTTGCTCTGCAGCTTCATCGCGGGTGACATCCCTGCGAGTGAATTGGAGGAAGTCTTTGGTCACAAAGTGTCCCAAGGCTTCGACTTCGATCGAGACCTCCAGCGAGTCGGTATTGCTAACCAGACGACGATGCTGGCGTCCGAGTCGCTGGCGATTGCCAAGCGCATCGAGGATGCTCTCGCGCAGCGGTACGGAGTAGACATGCTCGAGGCCCGCTTCCGGACATTCGACACAATCTGCTCGGCCACACAGGAGCGGCAGGATGCCATCCTGGAGCTGATCGAAGAGCCCCTGGACGCGATGATCGTCATCGGCGGATACAACTCCAGCAACACGAACCACCTCGCCAAGATCTGTTCGAAGAAAGTCACGACGTATCACATTGCGGATGCGTCGTGTATCGACGTCACATCTGGTGTCATGCGATTCAAGCCAGTCGACACCGAAGAGGAAACAGAAGTGTCCGGCTGGCTGACCGGTGTCCACTCCATCGGGATGACGGCGGGCGCCTCGACACCAAACAACAAGATCGGTGAGACGATCGAGAGGATCCTTCAGTTCAGGGGCCTGACTATCGGCTGTGACTGACCTGTCCACCGTGCTTCGCCAGCGAATCCCTCTCTCCGCTGGTGTGCTGATCCTGGCAAACATGGTTCCACTCTACGGGGTCGTGTTGCTCGGCTGGGACGCGTTTGCAGTTGTGCTGCTGTTCTGG
>Ga0255055_10003339_pt1 | contig 10876 bp, 10 predicted proteins | sample JV7_2_27_MG_FD_188633 | JGI IMG/M metagenome (GOLD analysis project Ga0255055, IMG submission 188633) | Seawater microbial communities from Jervis Inlet, British Columbia, Canada - JV7_2_27 | ecosystem: Environmental > Aquatic > Marine > Inlet | place: Canada: British Columbia | collected... | reverse complement strand
GATGCACTGAAGAAGTTCGCGGAAGACTACGAGAAAAAACATATCAAGATCATGAAAGCGCAAGGCTGGATCAAATAATCCCGGATCCCAGGGAATATTGATCAGCGAAACTCCATGCCGGGGGGTGTAAGCGTGGCACAAAGCGCCTTGCACCCCCCTTTACAGGACAACTTGGGAGGCCCGAATTGAAAAAAGGCGAGTTGATCGTTGCATCACTATTTATTCTCGTCGCTGCCGTCGTGATTGGCGACACGTATCGGATAGGTTCCGGATGGACGGAATACGGGCCTGATGCGGGCTTCGTCCCCATGTGGGAAGGGATACTCATGATGGTCTCCGCAATCGTTGTCTTCCTCAGCGGATTGAAGGAAAAGGGCGGCACCAACTTCTTCACCAGTCGTGAGGGGTTGTGGGAGGTGGTAAGAATCGCTTTTACGGCGGTCCTCCTGACCATCGGGATCGTCTTCCTGGGGGTGTACATATCGACCATAATCTACGGTACGATGTTTGCCCGCTGGCTGGGAAAGCATCGCTGGCCTGCGTCCATCGCCTTTGCTCTCATTCTCACCTTCGCCATATTTTTCGGCATGGAGAAGGGCTTGAAGCTCACCTTGCCCAAGAGTCCGCTTTACTGGAAAGGGTTGTTCATTTTTTAAGGTGCAAGGTCATGAACAGGCGAAACCCGATGGGCGGGTTCGTTCCGTTTTTTTTGCCCGACCACTTGAGATAGAACGGAAGAAATACGACAGCTTGTAGAACGCATTCGTCGCGGGAGGCATAGATGGAAACCTTGTCCCACCTGATGACCGGATTCGGGGTGGCATTCCAACCCATGTCGTTACTGATGATGACCGTGGGCCTCCTTCTGGGTCTTGCGGTCGGAGTTTTGCCGGGCCTGGGCGGCACGGCAGGAGTGGCCTTGCTGTTGCCCCTTACCGTCCTCGTTGAACCCGAAGTCGCCATCATCTTCCTGGCGGCCATATACTGGGGGGCCCTTTTCGGCGGCGTGATCACCTCCGTGCTGTTCGCCATCCCGGGGGAGCCATGGTCGGTGGCGCTCATCTTCGACGGATACCCCATGTCGAAACAGGGAAAGTCGGGGTTGGCGCTGGCGACCGCCTTTCTGTCTTCCTTCGTCGGGATCATCATCGCGGCCGTCTTTTTCGTGGCCGCCGCATTGCCCCTGGCCCTCCTTGCCCTTCGTTTCGGCCCTCCGGAGATGTTCGTGATCATGATGCTTGCCTTCAGCACGTTCGTGGGGCTGGGCACCGGAAAGCCCTCGAAAACCCTGGTGACCACCTCTTTAGGGCTGGTCCTGATGGCGGTGGGGCTGGACATCGTGACGGGCAAGCCACGGCTGGCCTTCGGATCGATCACCTGGCTCAGCGGTTTTCACTTCGTTCCGGTGACCATCGGCCTTTTCGGTCTGGGGGAGATCATGATCGATGGCGAGGAACGCTTCTCAACGGAACTTAAAGAGCGCATAGCGGCCAAGGTGGGCTGGAAGGACATCAAGGAAGGCATGAGTGCGATCTGGAAGTTCTTCCCGCAGACGATCGCAGCATCGGTCATGGGCTTCTTCGTCGGGGTTCTCCCCGGGACGGGGGCGACTCCCGCCTCCTTCCTCGGCTACGGTCTCGCCAAGCAGTACTCCAAGGAGCCGGAAAAGTACGGGCAAGGGGCGATCGAAGGGATCATCGCTCCCCAGGCGGCCGCGAACGCGGCGGGAACCGGCTCCCTGCTCCCCATGATCACCCTGGGGATCCCCGGCTCCCCCACCGCCGCCGTCCTCCTGGCGGGCCTCTACATGTGGGGCCTGTGGCCCGGTCCCAGGCTCTTCCTCGAGCAGCCCGTCTTCGTCTGGGGGTTGATCGCCAGCCTCTTCCTGGCCGGCACGGTCTGTCTGGTCATCTGTCTGATCGGAACGCCCGTGCTGGCAGCCATCATGAGGGTTCCCTGGGGAATTCTCACCCCGATCATCGTCGTTGCCTGCTTCGTAGGCAGTTTCGTGATGCGGAATCTCATGTTCGATGTCTATTGCACGCTCATCTTCGGAATCGTCGGGTATGTCTTGAAGAAGCTCAAATACCCTCTTGCTCCCCTTGCCGTCGCCCTGGTGCTCGGCGACATGACGGAAAGGTTTCTCCGGCAGAGCCTGATCTTAAGCGACGGATCGTTTACCATCTTCTTCACCCGTCCGATTGCAGGCGTATGCTCGGCATTTGCCATTATCCTGTTCCTGTTACCGGTTTACAAAATCATCCAGGAGAAGAGGAAGGCCAGGGTCGCCATTGGGCCGGGATGATCGATCTGGGAATGCGCGGGGGGATTCCCTGGAAGGGGATCCCCCCGTTGTTGACATGTTCCGGACCTCGCATGGACGGGAAACCTGCAGGTCTGCTAGTGGATAGAGAAGCTTTTAATGTTGAAGAGACAGCGACTGTGACCACCCACCAGGGAAATTTCATCGGGGAGAAGCGGCACGGGTCTTCCATTACCTTCCGCGGTCCCGGCAGCCTTTCTTTCTTCCATGTGCCCTCGCCATGACGCTGAAAAACAAAATCCTGATTACCGGTGGGGCGGGTTCGTGCGGGAAATGCTGGACCGCCTCGCTCCTTGCGCAGGGTCATGAGGTGAGGGTGATCGACAAGAACGTGGAGCCCCTTGAGTCCCTGAAAGACAGTCGGCTGACCCTTTACCAGGCGGGCGTTGAGGACAGGGATGCCCTGAAGTCGGCCGTTGCGGGGGTGGACGCCGTACTCCACCTGGCCTGGTCCTTCTCCGAGGATCCCCTCACCGTGCTGGAGCACGATCTGAAAGGCCATCTCTTCCTCCTGGAGGAGGCGGCCTCGCAAAAGGTGAAGCACCTGATCTATACGAGCACGGCGGTGGTATACGGAAAACCCCGGTATTCCCCCATTGATGAAAAGCATCCCCTGGTGGTGGAAGAGGCGAGGAAACCCCTCTACGGGATTACCAAGGCCGCTGCCGAGAAACTCTGCCTCATGTACGGGAAGACAAAAGGACCGCCGGCTACCGTCATCCGGTTCTGGTGGGCGTACGGGGAGGAGATCGGAGGCAAGCACCTGCGGGAGATGCTGAAGATCGCCTCGGCGGGAGAACCGCTTACGGTTCCCGCCGATTCCGGCGGGAGTTTCCTCCACATGGCGGACCTGACGCGAGGGATGGAACGATGCCTCCTAAATCCCAAGGCGTACGGACAGACGTTCAATTTCTCTACAGTCTATGTCACCTGGGAAGAAGTGGCGGAAATGGTCCGGGATGCGACCGGTTCCCGCTCGGAGATCCGGTGCATTCCCCGGGAGGAGTGGACGGGAAGCGCCTTTCTGGCCGACCCCTGGGAGTTGTCCGATGCCTCGGCCAGAGAACAGTTGGGATACGGTCCCATGGAGTCTTCCAGGGCGAAGGCGTCCCTTAAAAGAGCGATCGAAAACTGCTGGGATGCGATGAGTAGGAAACCGTAATCGGCCGGACGCAAAACGATCGATAAGGTTCGAAGCGAACTTCACTTGTGCGAAGGGGAAAACGATGGACCCGATCCAGAAAACGACCGCACTGATTTTCGGCGTCACGATCGTCCTCATCATTACGCGAAAGTTCAGCACGGTGGGGTTCTCCCTGTTGGGTGTCATCGCCATGGTCGTGGCGGGCACCATGACCGACGTCGAGGCCTTCAAGTTCGTGGACGTTCACCTTCTGGTCATCCTGGTCAGCATATGGATCATCGCCGAGTACTTCGGCAAGACAGGCATTCCCGAGTATCTCGGGGACCTCTCACTCCGCTTGTCCCGGGGGAACATCCCCCTGTTCGTTACCCTCGTAGGCGTCATCGCGGGATTCATCTCGATGTTCGTCAACAATGTGGTGGTCGTGCTGATGCTGGCTCCCGTGATTACCAGCGTCAACAAGAGCTACGGCTTCAAAGCGACCGGACCGATCCTTTTCATCGGCCTCTGTTCGAACTTCATGGGGACGGCGCTTCTCCTCGGGGATCTCCCTCCCCAGATGCTCCACAGCGTGACCGGCATCGAGTTCTTCGGCTTTATCTGGCATTCCGGACGGCCCTCGTCGTTTCTGATCCTGACCGTGGTCTACCTGATCGTCTGTTTCCTCTTCTATCTGGGGTTCCGGAGAACCGAACTGTCCCGTTGCGTTCCCGATGATGAGGCGCCAGGAGAAGTCACGGGAACAAAGGGACATCACATCAAGGACAAGCGATTCGCTTTCATCGTCTGTGCCGTTTTTGTTCTGACCCTCTTCAGTATGACGCTGAGGGAGTTTCTGGGAGTCAAGCTCGGGTTCATCTCTTTTGCGGGGAGTGTCCTGCTGGTGTTGGTGGTGGAAGCCCTGAGAAAACCTCTCCGCATGGATGCCCCGGATCTCGAGTACATCCTGAAGGAGATCGATTGGAGCGCCGTTACGTTCTATGCAGCCCTGTTCGCTCTCGTGGGCGGTCTCGAGCACACTGGAATCCTCACCTTATTGGGCAACTGGTTCATTCCCTTTCTCCAACAGGGACTCCTCGTCGGGACCTCGATCGTCTTCTGGGTCACGGCGCCCCTCGTCGGGTTTTTGGAGCACGACGCCTACATCCTGACGCTTCTCTACGTGGTCCGGGATCTGGGTGAGACCCATGGGATCCAGGTCTGGCCCTACTACTGGGCGATCCTCTGGGCCGGGACCCTGGGAAGCAACCTCACGATCGCCGGCGCTCCGGCCCTCTATGTGGCCCTTACGGTTGGGGAGAAAGAGGACGGAGAGAAGTTCTCTCTCCGGAAGTTCTTCTCGTACACGGTGCCATACGTCCTTCTCTCCCTGGTGTTATGCTACATCCTCATGGTGCTTGTCTGGGTCCTTCCGTTCATGAAGTAAGAAGGAAAAACGGGGGAGCAGGCTGTCTACCCCTGGCGGATGCAGATGACTCCCAGGACGATGAGCCCCGCGCCCAGCAGGCGGATCCGCCCGAACCGTTCCCGGAAGAGAAGGATCCCCCCCATAACGCCGGCGATGGCGCTTACCTGGCGGACCGAGGTGGCGTACGACACCTTCGCCATCTGAAGGCCGATCCGGTAGGTGATAAACGACAGGAACAGGATGAGCCCTGCCGCAACCCCTTGCAGCCAGTGGACCCGGATCTCCTCGAGAAACCGGTTCGGGGAATTCTTCATCAGGGCGTAGGCCAGCAGGAAAAGGAACAGGGCGATATTCAGGTAATAGGTGTAGACGAAGACGTCCGCGACCGTCACTCCCTGCTTGTCCACGATCGCCCCCACGGAGTAGAAGAGCCCTGCCGAGAGCGCGAACAGGACGCCGGGCAGGCGGATGTTCCGCAGGGGGAAGGAAATTCCCGCCCAGGAAAATTCCCGCATCTGCAGGATGTATGCGCCCAGGAACACGACGAGGATGCCGCCCATCCCGAGGAGGGAGAGGCGCTCGTCGAGGAACAGGTACGCCCACAGGGGGATGTAGAGCGGTCCCGTCGTGGTGAGCGGGTAGGCGAGGGAGACGTCCGCCCGCTCGTACGAGGCCGTAAGGCAGGCGTGGTAGATCGAGAAGAAGAACCCGGCCGCGAAGGCATACGGCAGGACCGGTCCCCGGGGGAGGGGGATCGCGCCGTGTCGCACGATCCAGTACGCCGAGAAGATGGCGATCGCCGAGGCGTGCATGAAGACGTTGAAGGCGAGTTTGTGCCGCGTCGTCTTCAGGACCAGGTTCCACCCGGCGTGCATCACCGCAGACAGCAGGATGAAGAGCAGCGCGGTATCGGGCATCCTGCCTACAGTACGGTGCCCGGTTCATTTTCGCAACGGGGATTCGGATTCCGGCGTGGCCTGGCACGGTGCAGGAGAAGGGAGGGACGGGTAAGGCCTAGTTGCTTCCCTTCGCCTTCCGAAGCGCCTGCGCGATGTCCGTGACGAGATCGTCCAGATTCTCGATCCCGACGGACAGGCGCACGAGCCGGGGGGTGAGGCCCACCGCGGCCTGTTCCTCGAGGGGGATGTCGGCGTGCGTCATCGTGGAAGGGTGGGTGATGAGGGATTCCACGCCCCCGAGGCTTTCGGCAAGCAGTATGATCTTCAGGGCGTTCAGGAAGGGCGGGACCGCCGATTTCCTGGCCAGCTCGAAGGAGATGACCGCGCCGGGGCCGTCCGCCTGCGAGAAATGCAACTCTCGCCTGTAATGGCCGGGAAGTCCCGGGTAGAAGACCTTCCGGACGAACGGGTGTGCGGCGAGAAAAGCCGCGATGACTTCCGCGTTCTGCTGGGCCCGGGACACCCGGACGGCAAGCGTTTTGATCCCCCGGAGCAGAAGCCAGGAGTCGAAGGGGGACAGGACTGCCCCGACCGCCTTCTGGGCGAAGTGCATTCTCTCCCCCAGGTCCGGGTCGACTGTCACCACCGCACCGCCGATCAGGTCGTTGTGTCCGCCGAGGAACTTGGTGGCGCTGTGGACCACCACGTCGGCGCCGAGGGCGAGGGGCGTTTGCAGCAGGGGTGACATGAAAGTGTTGTCCACGACGGAGAGGATTCCCTTTTTCCGGGAGATCCGTGCGACCCCTCCGATGTCCGCGATCTTCATGAGCGGGTTGGTCGGTGTCTCGAGAAAGACGGCCCGTGTTTTTTTCCGAATCTTTTTTTCGACCGCACGGGGGTTGCCCATGTCGACATAGTCGAAGGCCAGGCCGTAATGTTTGAGGATCTGCTCGAACAGCCGGTAGGTTCCTCCGTACAGGTCATCGGAGCAGAGGATGTGGTCGCCCGGCCGGAAAAGCGTCATCACGGCCTGGATGGCCGCCATCCCGGAAGAGAAGGCCACCCCCCGCGTCCCTCCCTCGAGATCGGCCAGCGCCGTTTCGGCCGCCCGCCGGGTAGGATTTTCCGATCGGGAGTAGTCGAAACCGCGATGTTTGCCGAACTTCTCGTACCGGTAGATGGCCGTTGCGTAGATGGGGACGCTGACCGAGCCGAAGGCACGGTCGGCATCCACTCCCGCCTGCGCCGCGAGAGTATCGATCGACCGTTTTCTCTTCAGTTGCGATTTCTCCCTTCGGGTCAGATGAAGTACATGAGGTTTCGCTGCCGCCGTTCCGCCGCTTCCTGTTCTTCCCGCGCGAGGTCGGCGAGCGTCCAGCGGTCGAGCACCGACTCGATGGCTTCGGAAGCCTCCAGGACCAGCCGGGAAACCGCGGGGGACAGTTCCTCCGGGGGAGGCCTTCTTCCTCTCCCCTTTGGAACCTTGAGCGGAACGACCGGTCCTTCAATTGCCTCGATGATTTCGGTGGAGCGGACCGTCTCCGGGTGCCGGACGAGAAGGTAGCCGCCCCCCACGCCGCGCTTGCTTTGGACGATCCCGGCGTTCTTCAATTCGAGCAGGATCAGTTCCAGGAACTTTTTCGGGATCCCGTTCCTCTCCGCCAGTTCCTTGATCTGGAACGTGGTCCCTTCCGGGTGGCGTGCCGCGTAGATGAGCGCCTTAAGCGCGTATTCCGTTTTTTTCGACAGCCGCATCTTCCCTCCGGCCCTTTATACGATAAACCCGATTGTATAAATGGGGATTTGCCTCGTCAAGCGAACCCCCCTAACCTTTTCAACATCGGAGGTTGTGCGATAGACGCCAGGGGCGGTCCCGGGCGATATCCCCTGCTCTCCCTTGCAGGAGTTTCGGGGATGGATCGTCATCCCCTCCCGGCCGCCGGCACATCCTCATGCTCCGATCCCGTTTCCTTTGGCGCGATTGCCCCGATGCTGTTCCCGACGAACAGCATGGCCGGGGATCTGACTTCCCTCTTCTCGGCAAGGAGGGAAAGATCGCCGAGACGGCCGCGGATGACCCGCTGCGAGCGGCGCGTGCCGTTCTCCACAATGGCGATCGGGGTGTCCGGGGGGAATCCCGCGCGGACCATGTCCCGCTCCAGGCGGAAGGCCCGAGAGACTCCCATGTAGACGGCGATCGTTCCGTTCCGGGGAATGCGCATCCAGTCGACCGCGGGAGATCTTTTCTCCGCCGTCTCGTGTCCGGCGATGAACATGAGGCAGGACGACAGGTCCCTGTGCGTCAGCGGGAGGTTTGCCGCCGCAGCGCACCCCGCCGCTGCGGTGATCCCGGGGACGATTTCGAAGGGGATCCCCCGGGTGGTGAGGAATTCGGCCTCTTCCCCCCCCCGCCCGAAGATGAGCGGGTCGCCGCATTTGAGACGCACCACGGATTTCCCTTCCCGGGCGAACCGGGCCATCGCACCGTGGACGGCCTCCTGCTTCATCGTGGACCCGTGCCCGGACGTCCTGCCGCGACGGGAGTAGCAGATCCTTTTTGCCTTGCGCGGGGCAAGAGAGAAGATCTCCTCGGGGACGAGATAGTCGTAGATGACGACGTCCGCGCTTCGCAACAGACCAAGGGCGCGGACGGTCAGAAGGTCCGGGTCCCCCGGCCCCGCCCCGACGATGTAGACTTTTCCGGGGCTGCCCCGGAGAGTCGTGCGCCTCCGTCCCCGTTCCATCCGGACCGACAGTTCCGCCCCGTGATCTTCCAGGAACTCCCGGATCGCTCTTGCCGCCCCGGGGTTCTTCCCGCTCGTTGAAATTGCTACGATGAACCCGCTTCCGCTTGCGACCGCGGGAAGAAGAAAAGTACAGTCGACCGGGGAGTCCGCCACGTTCACGGGAATCCCGCGGCGCTTCGCCCCCCGGGATACGGCACGGTTTACCCCGGCGTCGGATGTCGCAGCAAACGCGATCCCCATGCTGTTTAGGGAATCGTCACGAAAAGGACCGGGGATTGTCCGGATCGTCCCGCTTCGGGCCATGCGGCGGACCTCCGCGGAAAAACTCTTCGCAACGACCGTAACGGAGGCTCCGCAGGCAAGGAGCGACCGGATCTTGCGTTCCGCAACCGCACCTCCCCCGACGACCAGCGCATTCTTGCCGCAGATCCTTAAAAACATAGGAAAATATTGGTTTTTAAATTCCATTCGTAACTACGTTAATATAATCTATCGACAATGTAGATTATAGGGGGCGCCGAATGGTGTCAAGGAGGAAATAGCCTCGCCGATCCCCTTTGGGCACGGGGAAACGGTGGTAGGCCTGGATGTCGCGTCTACGGGTGGACCAGCGAGGCGGCGACCTGGTATACCTCGGACAGGGCGGAAAGGGATAATGAGGTATGCCAGTGGCCGGTCAGGCGGGCAACTCCCCAGAGAAGGTAGATCGTTCCCAGCCCGACGAGAGGGATGAGGTACGGGGAGAGGGAACCCTTTCCCTTCCGGGTGACCGTCAGGCAATCCTCCACGGGGCAGGAGGCAACGCATGTCATGCAACCGGTGCACTCGGGGGTCCACACCGACGCTTTCCGGTGAACGGTAATCTCCACGGGACAGGTCCGGGTGCATGCCCTGCAGTCGATGCAGGCCGCCCCGTCGCGGACGACACGTTGGGGTGACATCCAGCTGACGAGTCCCACAAGTGCTCCGTAGGGGCACAGGTACCGGCACCAGAAATGCTTGACGAAGACCGACAGGACGACAAGGAGAACCAGGGTGATCGCAGCGGTCCGGGAGATGTCGGTGAAGAACAGGAGCATCTTGGCGTCGGCGGCGTAATTGTAGGGGGTGTGCAGAAACTGCCGGATCGCATCCCCGTCCATCTTCCACAGGATCGCCCAGGCGAAGAAGGCGAGCAGGAGATACTTGAGGGAAATGAGCCCCCGGTCCGCCCAGCGGTTCACGAGGATCTCCTTTTTCCTCCGCCTCCAGATCGTTTTCTCCCCGGCCCATTCCAGAGCTCGCGAGACCCCCCCCACCGGGCAGACCCAGGAACAGAAGACCTTGCGGGCGAGGAGCGAGGAAAGGATCGCCGCGATCAGGATGGTAAGGCCCGCCGGGTGCACTTCGTCGTAGTGGCCGGTTAGGAGAAAGCGCTTCAGGCCCACCAGGGCGCTGATGGGCAGGAATCCTTCCACCGCCGGCGGACGGGAGGCAGTGACCGGCCCTCCCGAGACGATCTGCCGGTAGAAGGAGTGGAACTCGATGCCCACCAGAACGAAGAAAAAGAGGTAGGCTCCCTGCACCACCCACCGAAGCGTCGGGAGGATCGCGTAAGGATTGCGCCACCTCGCGGAGTCAGGCGCCTCCTGTGCGAGCGCAGCGACCGGTTCGGACATCACGTCTTTCCTCTCCCGGGGGAAAAAATGGTTACCCGGTTCATACTCTCTTAATCCCCGCTCCCCCTTCCTTGACCTACCTCAACACCCTCCCTACACTGGAATCGCCTGGCAAGGCTAAGAAGAGGGAGTTCGCACCATGGCCCTTGTGGGGGAAGTGTTCGTGGCCGACGTCCTCGGGAAGCCGGTGCTCGATCCGGTGGGCGAGGAGATAGGAAAGCTCCGCGACATCGCAGTGGTCGGCGGCGGGCCCTTTCCCCGGGCGGCAGGGCTCCTGCTCGAGAGGAAAAAGACCGTTCTCTTCCTCCCGTGGGAGGAGGTAAGTATCTTCAACCGGCGGATCATCTCTTCGCGGAAGCGGGATTCCGATCTGGAGGAGTTTACGCCCGGTCCCGACCAGCTGCTCATCCGGAAGGACCTCCTGGACAAGCAGATCGTCGACATCGACGGGGCGAAGGTCGTCCGGGTAAACGATGTCAAGCTTGCCGAGGAAGGGGGAACCGCCTGCGTCACGGACGTGGACGTGGGGGTGCGCGGGATCCTGCGCCGTCTCGGTGTAGAGCGCCGGGGGGAGACCTTCTTCCGGACGATCCGCCATCCGCTGCGCCACCAGATGATCTCCTGGTCCCTGATCCAGCCCCTCCACGAAAAGCTCGACCGCCTCACGCTGGCTGTCTCCCGGCAGGCCCTCGCCGAG
>Ga0255055_10003338_pt1 | contig 10877 bp, 6 predicted proteins | sample JV7_2_27_MG_FD_188633 | JGI IMG/M metagenome (GOLD analysis project Ga0255055, IMG submission 188633) | Seawater microbial communities from Jervis Inlet, British Columbia, Canada - JV7_2_27 | ecosystem: Environmental > Aquatic > Marine > Inlet | place: Canada: British Columbia | collected... | reverse complement strand
ACTGGATCGAGAGCGGCTGGTGGATGCGGACGAGGTCGGAAGGCGGCTCGAGCGACGGGTCGAGGACGAGCTCGCGGCGTGGTACCTGGAGAAGCGCTTGCTGTGGTTCTTGGAGGACCGGCCGGCCCGCCTGCGTGAGCACTACGATTCCAACACGATGCGGTTCACCAGTCCGCTGCGGCTGCGGTTACGACTGATGATCGTGCCCCTCGGGGACGCCCCCGACGCGGTGATGGCGCGGCTCGAGGCGGCGCGGGACGAGCTCGATGCCGGTCGAATCGAGCTCTCGATGCTCGCCGCCGAGCTCGGTGGCCGGACAGAGGACCTGGGGTGGATGACGCTTCCCGCGCTCCAGCGGCTGGAACCCAAGGCGGTGCTCTTTGCCGGTCATCTGGCGGCGGGTCAGCATTCACCGCCGTACCGTGGCGACGCCGGGCTGGAGATCCTCAACGTGACCGGCCGGGAGGAACCGGTGCCGCGGCCGTACGCCGCGGTGAAAGAGCGGGTACGGGACGACCTGCTGCGGAGCCATCCGCAGGAGGTGGTGGCCGAGATGGCGGATGAGATGCTGGCGGAGGCCCAACTGGTGATGGTTCGCGACCGTCTCCAGCTTCTCATCGACACGGGCTTCGGTGCGATCGATCAATGAACGAGAAGTTGATTTCTCCTTGACAGGTGCCAGGGGACCTGCGGTAGGATGCCGTACAGTGGAAACGACGACAGTCGAAACGGGGTCAACCGAGAGCGGATGCTGGCGGGAGGAGTAAGCAATGGCAAAACGGTATTTCGTCGTGATCTGTGTGGTGATGGTCGTCGGTGCGGTGTTGCTGGTGAACGCCGCGGACCGGTCAACGGGAACCGTCAAGGTCGTCAAGAAGCCCGGTGCTCAACATCCACCTTCGACCCAGAGCCGATCGAACAACGTCACGAGAGTAGACGGGGTCAGTTTCGGGCCGGCGGTACCCAAGGCGTTCGGGACCATTCAGTATGACACCGGGATCCCAATGGCGTTTCCGACGGTGCCTTTTAGAAGCTTCGGCAACCAGTTCAACACCGCCCTCAACCCCGCCGGCACCGCGATCGCACCCGTCCAGGTGAGCGGGTCGGTGACCCACCTCGTATGGGGCATGTGGGGGCCAGCTACCGCGACCGTGTGGACGTTCTTCATCGAGCTCTACGGCCCCGTCAGCGGGACATCTGCGCCCTTTCTCGCGTCTTGGAACTTAGGTGTTTCCGCCGGGACAGCGCCCGTGTTGGTAGGCTGGACTTTGATGACTCCCGTCAATTACACAGGCCCCTCCTTCCTGGCCGCCTTTTACAACGGAAACGGTGCCACGACTCCTCCATTGGACGGCCCAGCTCCGCTCTTCGACGCCGGCACCACCGGCGGCCAGGGCTATCACGGCATGGGCATCAACTGGGGCCCCGGAACCGGCACCGGTTTTGTGCCCATGCCCACGTTGAACGCCATCATGTGGCCCACCGGCAACGTGCTCACTCCGGTGGAGCTGATGAACTTCACGGTGGAATAGGGCACTAAAGACCGAGAGAGACCGGCGCGGCCTCTGGTCGCGCCGTTTCGTTTCCTGCTCCGAGCGCGGCTCGACGGAGTCGAGGTGGTTCGGGGACCTCGCCAAAAGGGCATGAATTGAGCTCAGCGGCGGTTTTGACCGATCCGGACGGTCAGCTCGAGGACGGGACCGAGGCCGTCGTGAGCCCCAGCGAGACCCTCACCTCGGCCTCCACCTCGGTCTGGAGGGCCTGTACTCTCTGATTGCCAAGCTGGCGCTCAACGCGTTCCTGCGCCTCCGAGTACTCCAGGGGACGACCCGGCCGTGCGTCCCGAAGCCACACGATCCACAGCTCGGTGTCGCGCTGCACCGGGGCGGAGATCTCGCCCGGCCGCATGGCCGTAATGGTGCGGAAGAGCTCCACGCCAAGCGCCATGAGCTGGGTCCGGCTGACCCAGCCGAGATCGCCGCCGCCGGCGGCCGAGGGATGATCGGAGTGGGCGCGGGCGGCGTCGTCGAAGTCGATCTCTCCGGCGCGCAGGGCGGTGGCCAGTTCTTTTGCGTGGCGCAGCCGGTGCTGCAGTGAAGCGATGTCGCCACCGCTGCGGATGACCGAGAGCCGATACTCGGCCGGATGCCGGAACCGATTTTGGTTGGACTCCCAGAAGGCGCGCACCTCGCCCTCGGTGGGTGGTGTGAAACGCTCCCGAACCCGGGCCTTGATCTCGTGCAGCGCCAGGATCTCCGATCGCTTCCAGACTATCCGTTCGGCGAATTCCGGGTCGCTATCGAGACCCTGCTCGCGGGCCCGTCGTCCGGCCATGACCAGGAAGATGTGCCGGTCCATCATCCGGCGCAGGGCCGGTTCGCCCATCTCGCCGCGTGGCGGCGCCCCCGGCCGGCGACCGGCGAGAAGGCGCTCGAGATCGGCGACAGCCAGCCGTGCGTCGCCGAACCGCAGCACGACGGCATCCGGAGGGGCCGATTCCCGGCCGGCGGTTTCGAGATCGTAGCTCGCTGCGGCGGAAGCCACCAGCTCCTCCTCGAGCTCCGTCATGCGCCGCTTCAGCTCGCGCCGGCGGAGGATCGAATGGACGGTGTCGGCGACATCCTCGAAAGTGTTGCGGCGCTCCTCGCGAATGCCGAAGCACATCAGGATCACCCAACCGTCCTCGATGCCGATCACCTCGGTGATCTCGCCAGGCTGCAGACCCACGACCTTTTCCGCCACTTCCGACTGCAGCTCGGAGGGATCGACCATGCCCATGTTGCCACCGCGGAACCTGGTCTGGGACTCGGACTCGCGGCGCGCTAACTCGGCGAAATCGGCTCCGGCGAGAAGCTCGCCGCGGATCTCCTCCATCCGTAGACGGACGCTCTCACGCTGCGGGCCTCCGACCGGCGCCTGCTTGAAGATGTTGCGCAGCCGCAGCGCCCGTGGCTTGAAGGCGTTGTCGGGGTTGGCCTCGAAGGCCCTTCGCGCCTCCTCGTCGGTGAAAACGATTCCCTCCCCGAGGCGGCGGCGCAGCGCCGCCAGCAGGAGCTCATTCTCGGCCTGGGCCACAAGCAGTCCCACCGCCGGCTCGTCGTCGGCGCCGCGGGCCACCGCCCGCATCGCCAGCAGCTCGGTCATGGCGATCCTCTCCAGCCGGTCTCGGCGCTCCTGCGGGGAGTCGTCGAGACGGTGGGCGGAAAGCCAGCTCAGATACTCGTCCCTGGTCACCTCGCCGTCTTCGTAGGTCGCAACGACATCCGGTAGTCGCTGCTCGCCGCCACAGGAGATCAGAACCAACAAGCTGGTCGATACCAGGAGACCGACGAGAACGTGCCTGGCGAGGTTTGCGATGGTGATCATCAATTTGGTTCCTCTTGGCGCCCGGTCGTGGGAGAGCGAACACTCGTTCTCCGTAGACGGGTATTATACGCACCTGAGGATTGCTCCTGTGTCCGGGGTGCCCGGCATTTGCCACCCGCGGTCCAGCCGAGCGAATGGGGGCGAAGACGATGAGGTGCATTTCCGCGGTGACGGTAATTACATGCCTCGCAGTGTTCCACCTCTGCGGGTGCGCCGGCTCGAGTGATGGCCAGCCATCTCGGTCGGGGACCGCCCTCACGACCGGTTCGGAGGTCAACGCCCCAAACCACGCGGAATCCCAACCGAGTGGGGAAGGGGAAGCCGAAGCGACGTATGCCAACACGCTGCGCTGGAAAACGGCGAGCGAGGTCGACAACTTCGGCTTCGACATCTATCGCGCGACCGACGAGGAGGGCCCGTTCGAAAGGATCACCGACGAACCCGTGGCCGGGGCCGGGACAACCGACGAGCCGCAGAGCTACGTCTGGGTGGATGACACGATCGATCCGAGCCGGGGCTATCACTACTACATCGAGTCGATCTCGATGGCAGGGGTGCGCGAGCGGTTCAGCCCGGTCGTCTTCATCGGTCCGAAGAAACCGACCGCGGTGGGCACTCGGTGAGAAGGTCGGGCGGGTATAATCCGCTGAGGAGGCCCTCGCGGTCCCTCGCAGGGGTCCCAAGGAAGCTCATGAAGAAGACTCTCGCGGTCGTGCTCGGTCTGTGCTCGGCGGTTGCGCTGGCGGCTCTCGATCGGGTGCCCGACACGAAGATCGCGCCGACCACCGTCGTCTTGATCAGCATCGACACTTTGCGCGCGGACGCCGTGTCATTCATGGGTTGCGAGGCGCCGACGAGCCCATTCCTCGACTCCCTGGCGTCCTCGGGGGTGATCTTCGATCGGGCCTACTCCACGAGCTCGTGGACGGTGCCGGCGATGGCTTCGATCTTCACCTCGCGCTACCCTTCGTCGCACGGCGTGGTCCGGGGCGAGATCATCGGCGGCAAGACCAAAGAGGTGTGGCGACAGACATCCCTGTCGCCGGAGCTCCCGACCCTGGCCGAGATCTTTCGCGGGGCGGGCTACCGTACCGTCGGCGTGGCGGCGAATCGCCACATGCAGGTGGGCTCGGGCTTCGAGCTCGGTTTCGACCATTACTACGGCTACGCCGGTTTCCTCAACGCCGAGGATCTGAACGCGACACTCGAGAAAACCATGGCCGCTGCCTTCGGCGACGAGTGGAAGAAGACCTGGAGGGATGAGAAGACCTTTCTCTGGATTCACTACTTCGATCCCCACCATCCGTACTTTCCCCGCGAACCGTGGATCGAGGTCTTCGATCCCGAGTTTCGGACCCGGCCGGATCTCTTCCCGTGGCGGCTCAAAGCCCCCGAGCTCAACGCCGCGTTTTCCGCCGATGACACGGAGATGACCCGCCGGCTGCTTGCGCTCTATCACTCGGAGGTGAGATACGCGGACGAACAGTTGCGGTCGGTCTGGTCCGACCTCGGTTTGGACGAGAATGCCCTGGTGATCTTTGTGTCGGATCACGGAGAAGAGTTCGGGGAACGGGGCAAGATCGGACATCGGTGGACGTTGTATGAGGAGCTGGTGCACGTGCCGATGTTCGTGAGCTGGCCTGCACGGCTCCCCCGGGGGAAGAGGGTCGGCGACGTGGTGAGCGTCGTCGATATTCTGCCGACCATGGCCGAGCTGGCGTCCCTCTCGCTGCCGGAGCACGTCGAGGGCCGGAGCCTCGTGGACCTCATCAACGGAGACTCCCGTTCGAGCGGTGGCATCGCCTACCTCGAGCTGCACCCGCCCAACCCGGCGTTGCGGGCACTGGTGAGCGATCGTTGGAAGCTGATTCTGGCCTCGCACAACAGGGCGGAGCTGTATGACCTGCGCTCCGATCCCGGCGAAAGAAGTGATGTCTCGGCTGATCACAGAAAGGTCGCCGAGCTCCTCGAAGCGAGGTTCAACGACTGGTTCCGGTCGCTCCCGGAACCACCCGAGGCCGAGGATTTCTCGAGCCGGGATCGGAAGGACATCGAGAAGCTGCGGGCCCTCGGCTATGTCGACGAGTAAGAGCCTCGGCGGCCTTGCGGCGCTGATGTTGTCCGTCTCCGGCATGGCCGCCGGGTCCCCGGAACCGGCGCCCACCGGCCTCAAGATCTTCATTGTCGAACCCGGTGTCTACCGGGTGAAGTATGACGACCTGGTCGCCCTCGGATCCGAGCTTGGCGATCTGCACTCAGCCCAGCTCGATCTCAGCAACGCCGGGGAACCGGTGCCGATCTGGATCGAGGACGGCCGGGACGGGCGTTTCGGACCCGGCGACTGGTTCGAGTTCGTCGGCGATCGGCTGCCTGGCGAGGTCGGATTCCTCAATGAGTACTCGCCGGTCAACGTTTATCTTCTCCGCTGGGACGGTGACGGCGGATCTCGGGTGGCGTCCGCGAGCACGCGCCCGGAGGAATCCGCGCGGGGATGTCGGCCGTCGTATTCTGTCAGCCGGCATGACGAGGAGGACCGCTTGCTTCTCCGGTTTTCCGGCCGCAACGCGAACGAAGAGGTCTGGTACTGGGCAAAGCTCTCCACCCTCGACAAAAGGCCGTTCCAGCACCGGTTCTATCTGCCGAACCTCGATACCCGCTCGATACGGCCGATGGCTCTGCGAATCCGCCTGCGGGGATGGTCGCACCCGTGGCGGAAGGTGGATGCGAGCCTGCCGGACCACAGCGTCGAAATTTCCTTCAATGGCGAGGCCGTCGGCGCAGTCGAGTGGGACGGCCAGGACGAGGCGACCGCCGAGATTGAGATCCCGGTCGGTCTGTGCCGCCCGGCCGAGAACCACATCGAGCTGATCGTGCCCAGACGAGTTCCCGCCGAGGGTGAGGACGCTCTGATCGACGTCGTAGTGCTCAACTGGATCGAGATGGTTTATCCGCGGCATGCGGGTGTGGGCCATCGGCAGACGCGGATCGGTCTCGGCGAGAGCTGTTATCCGGCGCCGGATCGTCTGTTCACCACCAAAGACCGCAACTTCGTCGTCTACGGCGGCGGAACCAGGTACGACCGGGGCGCCATGGTTCACCGCAAGCTTCCCAATGGCCAGTTCTTCCACCTGTTCTTCCCGCCCGGGGCCGGCGGTGGCGGTCAGGTTTTCTTTTGGGTCGTACCCGAAGGTCAAGTGAAGCCTCCGGTGGCAATGGAGCTCCACCGTGAATCCGGCCTGAGAGAGGAGGGGAACCGGGCGGACTACATCATGATCTTCCATCCCAAATTGCTCGAGGCGATCGAGCCGCTGGCCGAGTTTCACCGGAAGCGGGGGATGAAGGTGAAGGTTGTAGACGTCAACGATGTCTACGACGAGTTCAATCACGGCATCCTCCACCCCCGCGCGATCCGCGACTTCCTCTCCCATGCCTTCCACAGCTGGACTCCGCCGGCGCCCCGGTTCGTCCTCCTGGTGGGGGACGCGAGCTGGGATGCCAGGAACGAGGATGTTGAGGAGAGAAACTACGTCGCCTGGACCTACTCGTCTGCCCGCACGCTCGCCTTCCCCGCGACCCAGGGCACCCCCTACGGGGACCAGCACCTCGTCAACAACCGCAACCTGGTTCCGACGTGGAGTTACCTGACCTCGGAAGGACACGCGGCAAGCGACAACTACTTCGTCTCCTTCAATGATGAGACGGGGCACCCCGATATGGCGATCGGTCGGTTTCCGGTGGTCGAGCCCGACGAGGTGACGGCGATCGTCGAAAAGACCATCCGTTACACGCGGCAGGCGGTTCCCGGACCGTGGCGCCGCAGGATCCTCTGGATCAGCGACGGCCATACCCGACAGGATCGGATCAGCGACAGCCTCGCGTCGGCATTCTCCTCCAAAGGCTATGCCGGGGAGAAGATCAAACCCGCGCTCAGCGATCCCGACAACCTCATGCATCGGAAGCGCCTGATCGAGGCGTTCGACAGCGGGCAGTTTCTCGTCCACTTCATCGGGCACGGCGGCCGCTTCATCTGGCGCACAGCTCCCGCCGACATCAAAAAAAACCGGGATCTGTTCACTCTCGATGACGTCGATCGGTTGCGACCGCAGTCCCGGCCTCCCATCGTCCTCAGCATGACCTGCTATACGGCCCCCTTCGATCACCCGATCTCCGACTCCATCGGCGAGAAGTTTCTGAGAACGGAAGGGAAGGGCGCTGTGGCGGTGGTTGCGGCATCGTGGAGGACCGCATCGATCAAGAAGGACAGCCACGACCTGATCGCAGAACTGTCAAAAACCACGACTCTCGGAGAAGCTCTGATGCGGGCGAAGCGAAAGAGCGGGCATCGAGAGTTCATCCATATATTCAACCTCCTGGGAGACCCGGCGCTGCCCATCGAGGCGCCGTCCCTCGGCCTGGAGCTTCGAGTACGCGGGGAGGAGGCTTTTTCGGTCGTCGTCTCATTGGCTGCCGAAAGCTTCATCGGTCAGGCTGTCGTCGAGTGGGTCGACGGAGATGGTGCGGTCCTGTTTGCTCGTGAGCTTGGGCTCGAAAGCGCGAGCTTCGCGGTCGATTACCAGGGTCCGGCGGAGCGGCTCATCGATGCCGAGTGGATCCGGGTCTACGCGTGGAGTGAGGAGACGGGAGCCGAGTCCGCCGGTGCGATCGCGATTCACCATGAGCCCGAACCGATCGAAGGCGACGCCAGATGACCCTGAAGGCAGGCGCCCGCGCTTTGGTGTGATGTAGACAGTCGAAGAAACCGAACTCAGTCGTTTTTGTTTTGATCGCTGTTGTGCTCGGCCCTTCTCAGGAAACTTTCGATGTACCGCCTCGACTGCTCCGGCAGCCCGACGACTGAGAGTGCCGCACGCGCCTCTTCGACCGCTCCCTTCGGCTCTAGGGCCTCCATCGTCTGCAGCGCGCTCAGGGTTACTCCGGGGCTGGCCGAACGCAGCAGACGCGCGGCCAGATCGAGATCTTCCGGGCCTCCGCGGTCCTTGAGGATGCGGAGAGTGGTGTGTTGGAAAGAGGCGATGGCCGACCCCAGCTCCACCTGCAATCGGGCGCAGCGGAGGATGCCTCTGGCGGAGTCTGCTACCCAATCCGGTTCCTGATCGCCGGGGAACAGCGCGGTGGCCTGCAAAAGGTAATCCCGCACCACCGGGTCCCCGGACTCGTCTTCAATGACCGATCGAAGTAAGCCGATCTCTTTCGCCGTCAGCCCTTCTCCGAGCTGCGGTTGAAAAAGCAGCTCGAGGGCCGCGACGCGCCTGTCGGCGATCGGGCTCCCGCGGAGGAGCCGCAGGATGGGATCGAGGGTCTTTCGTGGTGCCCACTCGGATGTGTCAGCCGGGACCGTCAACAGGAATTCCAGGTCCGGTGAGCGGTTGAAGATCGCATGACCCACGACCGGAAGCTCCACCAGGCGGTATCCCTCGGGATCGAGCCGCCATTTGGGTTGGGGAAAGCGTGACCTCAGGAAGCGCGTGATGCCAATCATGTAGGTGCGACCTACTTTGACGTCGGCCTCGACGCCCACTCGCACATCGAATTGCCGGTTGGCGTGATCACGTTCCGGCCCAACGTCAGCCGGGGCTTCGTGCTCACTCTGCGGAGCTTCAGGCAACTCCGCGACCCGTTCGTCGCTGTAGAGATTCACGACCTCGAATCGAACCCCAGCCGGATCGAGACGCTCGATCGCTTTGCCCAGGGCGAAGACATTGGCGGGCTCCCTCAGCACCTCGCTCGGAGGGCGAAACCTCTCCACCGAGTGCGCGGGAAGGGCCCCGAGAACGATTGCGCCGAGTGCGGCTGCCAGGATGGCGGATCTTTTCGTCACCGGCATGCTCCTTTCCCGGACTGCCCGATGGTACCCGAACCCGGACGATCGGCCGCAAGAAGAACCTGACTGCTCGACAGGCTCGCGGTTTGACTCGGCTGCACGTCTATGTTCTACTTTTTCTCGACATAGATAAAGAGAATCGCAACAGATTGGGGTCGATGTTGGACCGAGTCTCATATCTGAACGGCCGCTCGCGGTCGGTCGGTTTACGGGTGGGCACGGTTCGGTATTGGTTATGTCCGGTGCTTCTGATGTTGAGGAGGAGTCTCATGAAATCCAGGTGGCTCGTGGCTGTGGTTGCCGTTGCTTTGTTCATTGTCCCGCCTCTGCAGGCCCAGGAGTCTGAAGAAGGTGCCACGACTGGAGCTGCCGTACGCGTTGGCGCTTCACAGCCTCTGCGCGAGCTGGCTGGGATGGAGTTCGAGGCGCCGCCCTATCCGGCCGGCGGAGAAATTGCGATTCGCGTGCCGGATTCTCTGCGCAGGATTCCGAACATCAACCGCGGGAGCGACGTTTTGCGCCAGCTCGAACCGGGCCTGTCGCAGCCGACCTCTCTGCTCGATTTCGAGGGATATGGATCTGACGACAACCAGGCGCTCTTCGGATTTCGGATCATGCCCCCGGACACCCAGGGCGACGTCGGTCCCGACCACTACGTGCAGTGGAACAATCTCGGATTCAAGGTCTGGGACAAGGCCGGCACCCTCCTCACGGGGGCGAACGGCATACCCGGAAACGCCCTCTGGACCGGTTTTGGAGGCCCTTGCGACACCGACAACAATGGCGATCCCATCACCCTGTACGATCACCTGGCGGACCGCTGGTTCATGACCCAGTTTGTCTCCAGCTCAAACCCCGACGGTCACGCCTGCGTGGCGGTCTCCCAGACCGGCGATCCCTTGGGCGCCTATTGGCTTTACGACTTCATCGTCTCGCCGGGAGCGTTCAACGACTACCCGAAGTGGGGCGTGTGGCCTGATGGGTACTACGGCTCGCACAACGAGTTTTCCGCCGGCTTTGACGGCTCGGGGGTTGTGGTTCTCGAGCGCAGCCAGATGCTGGCCGGTAATCCGGCGACATTTCAGAGTTTCTTCATTCCGACCGGGGGTCCGGTCGGAATCTTCAACCCGGAACCGTCCCACCTGGAGGGCCCGCTTCCGCCCGCGGGAGCGCCGAACACCTATGTCATGACGTGTGACGACGCCACCTGGGGTTGTGGGGCCGGAGGCTCGGACGGGTACCACCACTGGGACTTCGCCGTTGACTGGGTGACGCCGGCAAACTCGACCTTTACCTACAACGGACTCATTACTTCAGCGCCGTTCGACAGCAATTTGTGCAATTTCGGAGACTGCGTACCGCAGCCGGGCACAGGACAGCTGCTGGATGTTCTCGGCCAGTTCACCATGTACCGTGCCCAGTACCGCAACTTCGGCGGATACGAGACCATCGTTACCAGCCACTCGGTCGACGTCGACGGAGCCGATACGGCTGGCGTCCGCTGGGTGGAGCTGCGAAACACAGCCGGAGCCGGCTGGGGCCTCCACCAGGAGGGCACCTATGATCTCGGTGACGGAGTTCACCGCTGGATGCCGTCCGCCGCCATGGACAGCTTCGGCAACATTTGCGTTGTCTACAGTGCATCTGACGGCGTCTCCACCTACCCGTC
>Ga0255055_10003337_pt1 | contig 10879 bp, 8 predicted proteins | sample JV7_2_27_MG_FD_188633 | JGI IMG/M metagenome (GOLD analysis project Ga0255055, IMG submission 188633) | Seawater microbial communities from Jervis Inlet, British Columbia, Canada - JV7_2_27 | ecosystem: Environmental > Aquatic > Marine > Inlet | place: Canada: British Columbia | collected... | reverse complement strand
CTGTAGTTCTCACCCAGATCGTATTGACCGTCACCATTGGCGTCTACCCACTGGTCCGGAAGCGCGATCGGCAGAAGGCACTTCGTATCGGCCCGCGTCTCATCGATCCCGGTCACCGGAGCCGCCCAGGCCGCCGCCAGCGTTCGAATATTCACGTCTCGAACCCCGAACACCCGGGCGAAAAAGGTGTTGATCGCCGTCCCGCGGTCCCTGACGTTGTTGACCCGTACCCGGACCTTCGAGGAATCCAGGATCACGTCGATGTCCTCGTCCAGTACGATCGCCCCGTTGCCGCGCACCTTGTTCAGAAGTCCGAATTCCTTGGCCCGCGCCCTGGCACCAGTTTCGTCGCCCGGCTCCTGGAGCAGCCAGCCAGCCCCCGCAAGTGCGGCCGCTTCGGCGGCACGCTGTGACTCGGTCCGGGCCGTAACCAGAAGGCCGATATCGATCGCGATGGCCGCCGCCGATACCACGGCGATCATGCTGATCGCCGTCAAGACAAACGCGATTCCCGCCTGGTCGGCGAGAATCGCTCGAATACCCGTTGCCGTGCGTCGGTTCCTGCTCAAAGCAAACTCCTCATCAAGAACTCGGTGTAGGTTGTGTCCAACGTCCTGCTTCTCTGACAATGCTCGTGCCCTTTTGCTCACCACCGCCCGTGTATGCGACTCGGCTCGTCCGATCCATTGCTACGTACCGGCGTCGATGTCGACGTGGACGTCGATGCACTCTGCGGACCTGCCACGACCGAGTCGGGAAGTGCGGCTCCGCCCTCCACCCGGTCGCGAATCATCTGCCTGAGGAGCTCCCACTGCTGCTCCGCGGCGACGATCCTCTCCTGGAGCTCGGCCTTGCGGTTATCGAGTTCCCGGCGTTCCAAGTCCAGCTCCTCCCGGATACGCACCGCCTCTTCATCGATCCCCGAGGCCCGTTTCCGCCGCGTCGCAGGCGCAACACCAGCGTACTGCCGCACGACCACTCGCACGCTGACGAGGTGAAGCGCGTAGACTCCCAGCAGTAGAGCGGCCAGGTTGAAAACGGGGTGCGGCATCACGTAGGACAGAACCGCGGACGAGACCGCGAGCAGTGCTACGATGATCGTGTACTCCAGGCTTACCGGAGGTTTCATGCGATCCTATCCCTTCGGGTTGTTTCGTCCCCGGGGAACTTCTCGACACCTCCCGTGCAGCGAGAGTCGTGCCACCAGAGGGAGGGACGATTTCAGATCTATATGTATATCAATTACATAAACTTACGTGCGGTCATTCGCGGAATGTAGAGAGGGCGCGTCCCGTTGCACCGGCTCCACCTGGTGTTGCTTGCGTCCTACACTCGTGGGGGAGCGGCGAGGGACGCTGACACGCATAGTAGCGGGTGCGTCAAGTGGCGGGAGTGGTCCCTTATCAGGCCTCGTCCACGGGGCCTCGGTCGGGCTCGTTCCCGTCCCCATCCGAGGACCTCTCCCCCTCAGAAACCGTCTCGATCTCGAGGGTGGTATTGGGTCCCGGAAGCGACTTGACGTGCAAATCCCGCTGCGGGAACGGGATGGTGATGCCTGCTTCCTTGAATGCGTCGTCCACCGCCACGTTGACCTCGCTGCGGACCCTGAAGAAGTCGTCGAACGTCGCAGTCCAGAACATCAGGCGGAAAAGCAACGCGCTCGGGCCGAATTCGAGAAAAACTACCATGGGTTCGGGGTATTTGAGGACCTCCGGGTGCGCGCCGGCCACCTTCTTCAGAGTCTGGATTACGATGTGGGGATCCGTCCCGTACGCCACACCCACCTCGACCCTGACTCTCCTCTTCTGATCGGACAACGTCCAGTTGACGACCTCGGATGAAATCAGGTTCCCGTTCGGGACGATTACCTCGGCGCCGTCGAACGTACGCACGACGCTGGCCCGGATACCGATCCTCCGCACTTCCCCTATGAGCGCGAGCGACGTGATCTCGACCTTGTCGCCCACCTTCACCGGCTGCTCAAAGATCAGGATCAGGCCCGAGACGAAGTTGCTGACCACGTTCTGAAGCCCGAACCCGATACCTACGCTGAGAGCACCGAACACGATCGCCAGCTGCGCCGCCTGCAGGCCGAGAGCGCTGGCGGCCACCAGGAGGCCGGCCCCGAGTATGGTCCACTGAACGACGGTGGAAACGGCGTTGGAAACACCACGCTTCAACTTGAGCCGCGGCAGCAACTCCACATCGAGCACGAACGCCACGAACCTCGCGATCCAGATGGCGAGCAGGACGACCACCGCAAACGAGAAGACCTTCTCGAGTGAAAACTCGATCGCGCCGATCTCGATCGGTCCGGTCAGGGTCCCGGTGATCCAGCGACCGGTGGGATCCATGACCTCGAAAACCTCCAGCGTCAGCCAGACCCAGGTGCCGAGCGCAACGATCTTCAATCCCGTGATCGCGCGCGATGTAATGAGATCGCTGTAGCCCCGCATGATGTGCGACGCCTCGCCGATCTTCGTTCTGGGCAGCAAGCGGATCATACCGGCGAGCACCCGATAGCCGATGACGACACCGAGTCCAAGGTACGCGGAATAGAGGATCCCCTCGATCAGGGCCTCGGCCAGGAGAATCCACCCGATGACGTTCATGACGAAGGACGCGACGCCCGCGGCGAAGGACACCTGGAGACCGCGCCACACGACGGTCCCCCACCCCGTCTGGCACATCTGTTCCCGGTCCGCGCCCCGGAGCAGCCAGCCGGAGGCACCGCTCAGAGCCAGGGCCGAGAGAAGGGAGGCCAGGCGGTACTCCACCGACGGCGGAACCAGAATGTCCACCAAGCCGACGACCGCGAACAGCACCAGGAGCACGCGAACGGTCCTGTTGATCACCGGGTTGCGGGTCCGGGGAAGCAACCGGTAGAGCGGCACGATGGCCGCGAGGGCGATCAATTGCCAGAAGACGAAGGGGGCACGCGGCCACAGGCCGTTCGACGCCAGGATCGTGAGCAAAATGGCGGCTGACGCCGGACGGTGGAGCGTCTCCGCCGCGCCCTTTACCACCTCGTCTGTCGGATCCAGCTCAACGCCGATTCGCTCACGAAGTCGAATCGCAAGAAGCAGGAACACGAGGAACAGAACGGCGCTGAGCAGGATGACCCCGGAGTTCGTCGAGGTGAAGGCGGCGATGGCGTCGCGTTCTTCACCCCAGATGCGAGCCGCTCTCTGAGACACGGGTTCGTCCCGGAACGCAGCGGCCTGCCACAGCGGCGGCGCGTTGCGGATAACATCCTCCCGCGCACGCTGGTCCGAGCAGCCTCCAGCTCGCCCAGTACCTGGCGCACACCCACCAGTCCGTCGTCCAACTCCGACTTCACGCCGAGCAGGTAGGCCAACCGGCCCACGATAATCGTCTCCAGCGAATCGGTCGCGCTCAGCACTCGGTCCGTCTGCTCCACCAGCGGTCGCGGTACGGCCTCCTCTCGAACGATCGACTCGGAAGTCAATCTCCAGGTGTCCCGGATGCCCCTGCCGGCCTCGGCAGCCCTGGCCACGCTCCGGAGCTCATCCTCGAAGGCCTCCGTCCAGCCTCCAAGCCTCTCCTCGTGCGATTGCCAGATCGCGGTCAGGTTCCAGAGCTCCCGCAGGGAAATGTTCTCCATCACGATCCGGCGGAGCCGATCGTGCGCGCGAGATACCGCGGCCAGCTCATCCGGCAGTTCGTCCTCGATAAGCGCCAGGTCGGGATCCACGCTGAGCTGCGTTTCGATCGTCTGAAGCCTGGCCAGCGCCTCGTCGGTCTTGAGCGGGACCTCTGGCAGGGGGATGGCCTGCGGGCCGGGTGTCGCAGAATCCTGGGCTGCCGGGGCCGGGGTCGTTGAGCCGAAGATGCCCTGGGCCCGGCCGGCGGCCGGCCATGCCAGCGCGGCCAGGATGGCCAGACACAACGCTGCACGCCGCGACACCAGTAACTTCTTCATCAAAGCCGCCTTACCGAGCCTGCCCCGAAATGTGTTCGCCGATCAGGATCTTGCTGATCTCTTCGCGCTGGATCTGGTTCGTGCCCTCGTAGATCTGCGTGATCTTGGCATCGCGCATGTACTTCTCGATCGGATAGTCCCGCATGTAACCCGAGCCGCCGTATACCTGCACCGCATCGGTCGTCACGGACATGGCGACATCGGAGGCGAAGCACTTGGACATGGCGGAATATATCGTCGATCGGGTCTTGGGGTTGGCATCGATGTGCTTCGCCGTCGCGTAGATGAGCGCGCGGGAAGCCTCGACTTTCATGGCCATGTCGGCCAGCAGGAAGCGAAGACCCTGGAACGATGACACAGGCGCACCGAACTGGCGCCGCGAGATCGACCAGTCCACGGCAAGGTCCAGTGCTCCCTGCGCGATGCCGAGTGCCTGCGCTCCCACTCCCGGGCGTGACGCGTCGAACGTCTTCATGGCCGTGATGAACCCCGTACCCTCGCGACCGATCAGGTTCTCGACCGGGACCCGGCAGTCCTCGAACACGAGCTCGCGCGTGGAGGACGCCCGGATGCCCATCTTGTCTTCCTTCTTCCCGAAGGTGAACCCCGGGGTGTCCTTCTCGATGACCAGCGCGCTGGCTCCGCGTGCTCCCTTATCCGGATTCGTGAGCGCGATCACCGTGTAGACCTCGGCATCTCCGCCGTTCGTGATCCACTGCTTGAGTCCGTTCACCACGTAGTGGTCGCCATCTCGAACGGCGGTCGTTCGGATGCCCGCCGCGTCCGACCCGGCCTGGGGCTCGGTGAGGGCGAACGCGGCCAGGCGTTCTCCCGACGCGATCGCGGGCAGGAACCGCTGCTTCACTTCCTCACTGGCCGACACGATGATCGGGAGTGCTCCGAGGGCAGTGCTCGCGAACGCCAGCGAGATGCCGCCGCACGCCTTGGACAGCTCCTCGGTGACCAGCACCATGTTCATCGTGCGGGAATCGCCCGCCAGCCCGCCGTAAGCCTCGTCGATGAACACTCCGAACAGACCGGCCTCGGCGATCTTCTCGACCACCGGCCAGGGAAATTCACCGGTTCGGTCATACTCCGCCGCAACCGGCCGGATCTCGTTGTCGGCGATGGTCCGGGCGAGGTCCCGGATCATCTCCTGCTCTTCGGTCAGTTGGTAATCCAGCACGGGGGGTCTCCTATGTGCGACCTCGGAGCCGTGTCGGCTCCGAGGATGTAGTCGTATGTCGGGAATTCGCCATCAGGACCACAACAGCGGATGCTGAACCGAGGCCTCACCAGCCTCGAACAGAAACCGGACCAGGTTTTCGGGCACGAAGTCCGCGAACGACCCGACCTCGAACCATCCATCCAACGTTCCCGGGCGGGCGAGCCCCACCATGCGAACGGCCAGCAGGCCGCCGTCCAGGTTCACTTCGCTCATGTTCACCGAGACCGTATCACCGTCGGCCGAGGCCCGGAAGTCACCCTCCGGGTACAGTCCCTCGTATGTGTCGGCCAGGGCCTGGAGAGACTCCGAGGCGCCCGCCGCCTCGTCCGCTTCGAACGTGACCTTCCCGTTCAAGCGGTGCTCCCATTCCGGTGTGGCAATCTGAACGCTCTCGGACCACGGTTCGCGAGTGGCACCGGCATAGTCAGGGTGCGCCCACTGGATGTGTAGAGAACCGCCGGCCTCGACCCGGATCCGAACCAGCTGAGTGGCGGGCTCCTCGGTGTGTACGAAGAAGTCGCCGCCTTCCACCCGGGACTGCAGGTCGTACGGAATCTCAGATAGAATGCGCACCAGCTCCACCGTCACCGTGGGGAGGATGGGCGCGGTGGACGGCTGAATGTGACCGATCTCGATCGCACCGGTCTGGGGATCGTACTCGAGCCACTCGCCAGGGAGAACCGCCAGTCGGCGCTGTACGGCCGCCGGTAGCTGCCCGAGAATGACCCGGCCATGGCACCCGGACTGGTAGGACATGCGTTATCTGCCTCGCTGGAGCTTGCCGTCACGGCCTTTCGAGAGTCGCGAAATCGGTGAAGATCTTACAATCGCGCAGGGAGATGGAAAAGGATAACCTGTACGTGGGCGTACGGCGTCCGGCTCTTTTTCTTGCGACCGTTCCTCCACTCAGCCAGCTACGTGCCATGCAGACAGCATACTACAAGGGCGAGTTCATCCCCCGGGAGGACGTGCGCGTGTCTCCCGATGACCGGGGCTTTCTGTTCTCCGACGGGGTGTACGAGGTGCTGCGCGCCTACGGGGGGCGTCTGTTCGAGGTCGAGCGGCACGTGAACCGCCTGGCCCGTAGTCTCGCGGCAATGCGAATCGGGGGAGTGACCGCCTCCGACCTGGTGCCGGTGTTCGAGGAACTTCTGGCGCGGAATGACCTGTCGGCGGCGGACGCACTCGTATACCTGCAGGTGACCCGAGGCGCCGCACCGCGGACGCACCGGTATCCGGATCCACCGGTCCCGCCGACGGTGTACGCGTATGCGTGGGCCTTCTCGCCCGATCACGCGCCGGAGGACGGGGGCCGCGCCATCACGGTGCCGGACCAGAGGTGGGCCCGGTGCGACATCAAGACCGTCGCCCTGATCCCCAACTGCATGGCCAACGAGCAGGCCCGCGAGTCGGCGGCCGTGGAGGCGATATTCGTGCGGGATGGCGTAGCGCTCGAAGGCACGCACACCAACCTGTTCGCGGTTTTTCGGGGCCAGGTGCGCACTTTCCCGCTGACTAATTACATCCTGCCGGGCGTCACGCGGGCCGTCGTGCTGGAGCTGTGCGACGAGGCCGGTTTCGAGGTGGCCCAGGAGCCGGTGTTCGCCGACGAGCTGTACCGCGCCGACGAGGTCTTCATCGTCGGCACCACGGCGGAGGTCACACCGATCGTCGACCTCGACGGCCGTGCGATCGGAAGCGGGCGGCCCGGTGCGTTCGCGCTCGAGCTTCTCGAGCGTCTGCGGAGCCGGGCGCAGGACGGCTGAACCCCATTCAGTCCGAATCATGCCACCGTAAGACGCCGACTTCGACGAGGTCATCCAGGTAGCGCGCCACGGCGGCCGTAGGTATTGGACCGAACTCCGCGCTGAGGCCGTTCCGGATACCGGTCACCGAGCGCTCGCCGTCGATGAAGTTCACCAGTTCGAACCGGGCCTCTCCGCTCAGCGGGAAGTCCGGCGAGCCATACCACGCGGCAGCCTCGGCCTCGAGGCGACTGGCCGGAAGGCTGAAGTCCAGGGGACCGCGCGTGAGGCGGGTCGGAACGCGGTCGTCGGCCGGCGGGGCGGGATCTTCGAGACCCGCCGCCATCGACGCCTCAAGGTCCGCCAGACGCGAATTCCATGAATCGACGGCCTCACGGACGTTCGGTGAGTCGTGGAATCGCAGGACGGACTCAACCGTTTGTCGCTCCCAGGCCGCCACGTGCGTGACGATGTTCGCGGCCTCGCCTCCCTCCAGGCCACGGGCCTGCCGGGCTGCCGCGCCCAGTCGCCGAAGCGATCCGGCGCCGACCAGGTCCACCAGATCCAGTGCCTCCGCCTCGCCCAGGCTCGCCAGGTAGACGAACGTCGCCGTGGCCAGGATCTCCGATCGCTCCAGCTCCACCGGATCCACCATGTCCGGCGTGTCGTCGGACGTATGGTGCGTGTAGTCCGGGCTGTGCCCCAGCATTACGCCCGGGATCTTCCGATCGATGAACTGCATGTGGTCGCTGCCGCCATTGTAGGGCGTCACCCGCCAGTTGAACGCCGACTGACTGCCCCGCGGCGTGCGTACGTTCATACCGTCCACCATTCGGGCCATGTCGGCGACCACGTCGTTCAGGGCTGATGGAAGGGACGAAGGTGTCCTTGTGAGAATCATCTTGGAATGCAGCAGTTCGAGGTTCTCGCCCACCATATCCATGTTCACGTTCGCGAGCCACGTACCCCCGAGAGCCGGGCCCACCATCTCCGGGTGGGCGTCGAGGTAGGCCTGCATCCCATACCACTCCGGCATCCAGATGAAGCGGATCGAGCGGTCCGGCCTGTCCAGTCGACCCGAGTCGATGAGATCGCGCAAAGCGCGTGCGATATCCAGGATGGCTCCTGATCCACTCGCGTTGTCGTTTGCCGACTCCTTGGGGTGGTCGAGGTGGGCGCTGAACACCAGCTCCTCGTCCACTTTGTCTGAACCGGGGATGTGGGCCACGACCACGTCCATGTAGTAGGGCTCCAGCCCGATTCCCTCCACCTGGCCATGCAGCACCACTCTCTGTCCCGATTCGAGGAGAGTTCTCAGCCGCTCGCCCTGCCGGTTCGAAAGGTTGAAGCCGAACGTCACCCGGTCCAGCTCCTCGGTGCGGGGCCACATGCCGGTGTACTGGATGATGTCCGGGTGGTCCTTGGCACGGCCGTCGTCCAGGTAGGCCACCACCGCGGCCGCTCCGTGCTTCAGAACGGCTTGCCGATGCACTTCTCCGCCGTACCCGGTGGCCAGGACGAACTTGCCGGATACGTCTTTCCCTTCGTAGTCCGCGTCACTCGTTCCGGCTCCCACCCACACGAGTTCCGCCGTCACCTCGCCGGGGTTGGAATACGTGATCACACTCATCCCGATCTCGGGGTAGCCGACCAGGCGCTCGTCGACGGGTTCCACGATCCGCAATTCGGCCCGGTCGATGTCCCAACCGGATGGCGACTGCCAGGTCTGATACTCGATCCGACCGTCGGAGGGGAACGACTCGATCCAGGCCTCGTCTTCCGAGAATCCGTACGCCCGGAGCTGCGCCAGCACGTATTCGGCGGCGTGGCGATACCCTCTTGATCCCTGGATTCGGTGGTGCCGGGTGATCTGGATCACGTGGTCCTTCGCGACCTCCCCACTCAGCGCCTCATGCAGGAGGTCACGGCGGCCGTCGTCGAGAAGCGGCGCGGCGTCCTGGGCAACGACAGGAGCCACGGAAATGAGGGGAAGCGAGAATGCGACGAGCAGAGAAGCGACGGGCCGGTGCATGGTGCCTCCGTGCATGACTGTTGGCAGGGTGATCGCACGGGGGAACCTGCCGTGGCCGTCCCCTGCCTGCAACGGGTTCGAGGTCACTCTTCCTCGACAGCTCGTGCTTAGCCCGCGGACAAACCCTCCTGTCCCGAGGCGTGTCTCAAGTGCAGTCCGGCTGAACCCTCTGAACCTCGGGTTTCGAACATGCGCAAAGCGGCTCTCGGATCGTTGCTTCTCTCCCTGGCGACCGGGTGCGGACCCGGTGACCACAGCGTCGGGCACACCGTCCGGGATTCAGCCGGGGTGATCATCGTGCAGAATCACGAGGCTGTTCCCGCTGACGGCGGCGGGTGGGGACTGGCGGCGAACCCCAGCCTCGTCCTGGGATCCCCGGACGAGTCCGAGGACAGCGGGCTCTACCGCGTGCGGGGCGCGCTGCGACTCCCGGATGGAAGGGTCGCTGTCGGAAGCGATGGTTCGAGCCAGGTTCGGATCTACGGGCCGGACGGGATTCTCATAAAGAACCTGGGCCGTGCAGGAGAGGGCCCCGGGGAGTTCAGCTCAGTGATTCTCGCCGGCCTGCGCAGCGATTCACTGGTCGCGTTCGACCGGCGGCTCCGGAGAGTTTCCCTGCTACATCCCGATGAAGGGCACTCCCGGTCCTTCACGATTGCCGAGCCTGTGGCTGTCCTTCCCATCGCCGGATGGTTCTTCGAATCGGGATCCGTGCTGATCGAGGACTTTCCGACGGCGGATGAAGGTGCCGTCGAGGATGGCTTCAACCGGTATCGTGCACGCCTCAAGTCGTGCGACATGTCGGGCGCACTTATCTCCGACTTCGGGGACCTTCCTGGGGAGGAAGCGTTCCTGGCCACCCGTCAGACCGAAGACGGGCCGGCCTCCGAGTTCCTGACCGTCCCCTTTGGGAAGTCCCCCCAGATCGCGGTGGCAGGAGACCGGCTGTTCTTCAGCTCCCAGGATCGTTACGAAATCAGCGTTTTCGACAGCGGCGGATCCCTGCGGACCATCGTCCGGCTCGATCGGGACCCGGTGCCGGTCACGGACGCGGGAGTGGCGCTCTTGATCGAGCAGGAACTGACGAAGTACTACGAGAATGAGGTTCCGGGGCTCCGCCGAGAGTTCGACCGCATGCCCAGGGTGGAATTCCAGCCGGCCCATGGAGCGATCACAGCGGACCGGGAGGGATACTTGTTCGTGGAGGATTTCCGGGCGCCCGGAATGGAACTGGTTGCGGTGAGCGTCTTCGACCCGGCTGGGCTTCTCGTAGGACGTTTCGAGGTGCCCGCGGCTATCGAGATCCTGGAGATCGGTCCGGACTATCTCCTGGCACTGTACGATGACCCGATGGAAGTCGAGTACGTCCGGCTATATGAGCTGACCCGACCGGGATAGGAGACACCGGCCACCTGCCCCGATGAGGTGACCGGCGACGTCCCGTCTACAAGGTCGCGCTACTACATCTTGGAGCGCGCCGTGTTTGAACTGTAGATCTCGTCCGAGTGCCTGGCGAAGTACTTGAAGTAGGTGTCGCGGAGGTCCTCGAACTCTTCGCGCCCTTCTTCGCCTTCGGCGGGCACATTCGCCTCCCACCAGTCCCCGCACGGGTCTCCACACGGCGCCTCGATGGCGGCCAGGTTCTCGTACACGGACACGATCACGACTTCACTCGAATTCGATCCGTAGTAATGCGCCAACACGTGGTAAGCGAGCACGTTCGGGTTGTTCCTCTGCTGCGGGGTAACGTACTGCTCGACGAATCGCATGAACTTCCCGCGGTCCTCTCCGATGGGAACCTTCACCGTGGCCATGGCCACGATGACGGTCTCGGAAGCGCTGTCGTCTCCGTCCTGGGCCTGCAGGGCCTGAGGAACCAGCATGTACGCGAGTACGGCGAATCCAACGGTCAACTTCTTCATGTTCTTCCC
>Ga0255055_10003336_pt1 | contig 10880 bp, 8 predicted proteins | sample JV7_2_27_MG_FD_188633 | JGI IMG/M metagenome (GOLD analysis project Ga0255055, IMG submission 188633) | Seawater microbial communities from Jervis Inlet, British Columbia, Canada - JV7_2_27 | ecosystem: Environmental > Aquatic > Marine > Inlet | place: Canada: British Columbia | collected... | reverse complement strand
GTTGCAGCCAAACCTTGAAGCGGTATCACTAGCAATATCGCTAAAGTCAGTATCACTCCGGTAATTCGTTTTTTCATATTGCCCTCCCTCTTGGGATTCGTTTGTATAGTTTGGATCGTTTAGTTCGTTTTGATCGTTAGGATCGTTGTGATCGTTAATATCGTTAGGAGCGTTGGCCCCTCTTTACCTCCGGCGGAAAACCCGACATCTGAAACCTGTTATTTCTCCACGCTATGCGCTTTGCCCTATGCGCTATGCTCTGTGCAATTCGAAATCCCAAATCACAAATCACAAATCCAAAATCGAAAGACCCGCAACCCGCAACACGATCCTATTTTTCTTTTTCTTCCCCGCCGCCCACATCTCCAAAGGCATACTTGCTGATCATATCCATGATGCTGGTCGGCGAATTGGTATCGGTGATCGTGTCACCGTCGGCCAGCAAATCACCCCCGCCGCCGGGATCAACAACCACAAATTTGTCCCCGATCAATCCTTCCGTTTTGATCGAGGCAATGGCATCATCATATATTTCAATGCCTTTATCGATTTTAAATTCCACAACCACCAGCTGGTCCTCCTGGTCCAGGGTAAACTTTTCCACCCGGCCGATCTCCAAACCCAGCATGTTCACAGGATTACCCTCTCTTAAGCCCGTCACCGTGTTGAACTTGCCAAACAGTGAATAGGTATTCTCTCCCAAGAATCCCACATTGCCCAGTTTGACCGTCATATAACCGATACAAGCCAACCCGATGACCACGAAAATACCCACCAATGTTTCCTTGGAATATTTCTTCATTACGCTTTTCCTCCGCGTGCACACGAAAATTGTGCGATTTCTTTTTGATTAAACCGTGCGAATTCCATCACGGACTCGATCTCTATCTGCGGTTTGCCCTGGGCCAGACCGACCAGCACCCTGAACTCAACGCATTCTTCTGATTTGCTTTCATCCGCCATGGCGGTTTCGATGCCGCCCATGCCGTGTTCCTGAAAATCTCGGGTAAAGTCCTTCGTGATCCGTTCAGTTTCTTCAAGATCGGAATAGGGCAGCACGGTGGCATATTCATTGATGGTCTGGCGTGATGAAAAGCCGCCCACCGCCCCGAAGTGTTTATTGATATATGCCCCGAGGGATCGAATAATCTGCTGGGTCACGTCGTGGCCCAGATTGGCGCTGATAACATCGATGTCATCAATGGTAAAAACCGCCACCGCGTAAGTGGCATCCGACTGCCGTTGGCTTAGATCGCTTTGATAGCGGACCTTGAAATGCCGCTTGGAATAAAGCCCGGTCAGTTCTTCTCCCAGGCTTTCAAGGCTGCTGATAAGTTCCTGGCGGAAGGGATGATCAAGGGACTCAAACTCTTCCGGGTCTCCCTGAAATACGATCTTACGATCATAGGGCCAGAATGCGGTTGGAGATGAAATAGACATCCGGGATTTCGTGACTGATCAAAAGGGCGGTAAACCCGAAGCGTTTTTGATACTCGGCCACCATGCTCAGGATGGCATTTTTGCGGATCGGGTCCTGGCCGGTGGTCGGCTCGTCAAAAAGCACAATGCCCGGGTCGGTGACCAGGGCGCGCGCCAGGGCGGTGCGCTTCTGCATGCCGCCTGAAAGCTCCGACGGGTATTTGTCGAACACGTCGGTCAGCTCGGTCTGCTCGATGCGGGCCATGGCCTTTTCCTCGATTTCCTTCTTTTTTAATTTGGTCGTGTATTTTAACGGCATGGCCACATTTTCTAAAACCGTCAGCGAATCAAACAGCGCATTGCTTTGAAACATGTAGCTGATCTGGCCGATATATTCATTCCATTCGGCTTTGCTCATTTTGTCAATGGGTTTACCACGGAACAAAATTTGGCCCTCATCGGGTTTGAGCATGCCGATGATATGCTTGAGGGTCACGCTTTTACCCGTACCGGAAAGACCGATCAGGGTGGTGACCTCGCCTTCATAAATTGAGAAATCGATGCGATTTAAAATGTTGCGGGTGCCGAATGTTTTGCTGACGCCTTTAAATTCGATCAAAGGCTCTCTTTGTTCATCCATGGCTTTTCCTGCTCCAATTGGGTAAAACCCAATTGGGAGTTATTGGTTATACGTTATTGGTTAATAGTTTAAAGGATTATGATCAGTCTTATGTCTCTACGATAACAAAATTTAAAAATGGACTCCCCAGGCCGCATTTTCAGCGAACTGTGGGCCATTGTCTACATCTAATAACAAATAACAATTAACATATAACGACGAATTGAGCGTGTTGCGCGCGATTCGGACGCTACACGATAAAAGAAGTTACAACATAGTCTGAAATCAGGATCATCACGCACGAAATCACAACCGCCGAGGTGGTGGACAGGCTGACACTTTTGGCGCCAAAACTGTCGGTTCGCATGTGGGTGAAAAAGCCCTGAAAACAACAGATGGTGACAACCAGCAGCCCGAATACGATGGACTTATAAAATCCCCCCATAATGTCATCAATCTCGGTGCTTGCCACGACCCGGTAAAAGTAGGTACCGGAATTGACCCCCATCAGCAGGCAGCCGCTGACCCAGGCGCCGAGGATACCGATCAGATCAAAAAAGGCGGTTAAAATCGGAAAACTGATAACAGCAGCCGCGATGCGCGGGCTGATCAGATAACCCAGCGGATCGATGCGCATGGTGGAAAGGGCGTCGATCTGCTCGGAGATGCGCTGGATGCCGATCTCGGCCGTCATGGCCGAACCGGCCCGGGCGGTGATCATGATGGCGGCCAGGACCGGTCCCATCTCCCGGATCAACGTCAGGGCAATGGCGGTACCCAGCACCCCCACGGAGCCGAATTTAACCAGAACGAAATACAGCTGCAGTCCCAGCACCATGCCGGTGAAAAAAGCCACCAGCATCACAATCTGGGCCGATTTGGCACCGATAAAATATATCTGCGCGATAATTTCCGGTATCGCCTTGATCCTGAATATCATAAAAAAGGACCGGAAGAAAAAAATGGCCATGGCCCCCATATCGTTGTTCAGGCGAAGTGCTCTACCGCCGAAGAAATCAAAAAAGGATTTCAAAAATCCTTTCGAAGGCTTTAGTGCTACAGATTCAGTCGTGCTTTCAACCGTAGAATTTTCTGCCATTCTAAAAGTTCCCTTTCCTCCATGGCGAATTTGCTGGAAACGTATTTCTAAATTGGACGTGGACGCCGGGGCTTAACCGTTCGATATCCGGGATGTGACAGTAATTATCTACCACAAAACCGGCAAAGCGCAAGAAAAAATTGATAATATTAATATTTTTTTATTGTGCTCCGGCATGACCTAAGCCGGAATTGAATATTGAATATTCAATCATTTGATTGTCGTCAGCTTGCAGTAATCGCTAAAATGCTGTAATTTAAATCCAATTTGAGAATTCTTTATGGCTGCCCGAGAAAAGGAGGTTCGCTTAAATGTCAAATAAGCTTTACATCGCATCAATGGAAGCCCGCAGCGGCAAATCGGTCGTTGCCCTCGGTATAATGGAATTGCTTTCAAGGCGTTTGAATAAAATCGGCTTCTTTCGACCGATTATCCCGGATGTCGAAAAGGATAATAATATCCACTTGATCAGCAGCCGGTACCTTCTAAAACAACCCTATGAGGCCATGTATGCCTTCAACCACGATCAAGCGCAGGAAATGGTAGCCGATGGAAAATACGACACCCTTTTAAAGTCCATCCTCGACAAATTTAAGGCCCTGGAAAGACAATGTAAGTACATTGTATGCGAAGGCACGGATTACACCGGTGTATCTTCGGCCTTCGAGTTCGATTTCAATGCCGAAGTGGCCAATAATTTAGGCTGTCCGGTTACGGTGGTACTTAATGGCCGCGGCCAAAACCCGACAGATGTGGTCGATTCGGTCCGGTTTGCACGCGAGTCCTTTGAGAATCATGGGTGTACCATCATGGCCACGATCGTCAACCGGGTGGATTCGAAGAATGCCGAATCTATTCAAGAACGAATAACTGCAGAGGATTCCGGTGCCGGGCCGGTCTATATCCTGCCGGAGGAACCCTTACTGAGCAAGCCGACTGTCGGCGAAATCGCCGATGCACTAAAATGCCAAATTCTTCAAGGAGATGGCGCTGGATTGAATCGTGAGGTCCATAATATCAAAATTGCCGCCATGAATCTGCCCCGTTTTCTGGATTATGTCACGGATGGAACCTTGATTATGACTCCCGGGGACCGCTCCGATGTCATCCTGGGCAGTCTGGCAACCACCGTATCCGAGACCTATCCAAATATTGCCGGTCTTCTTTTAACCGGAGGACTCACTCTCGACCCCCAGGTGCAGCGGCTGATCGAAGGTTTTAAGAAAGCATCCCCCATACCCATTTTCAGTGTGGATACCGACACCTATACCACCGCCTTAAATGCCAGCTCGGTGAGGGCCGGGCTGACACCGGAAAACGATCGCAAGATTGCGTCCGCTTTGGGACTATTCGAATCCCACGTAAATATTTCAGAGATCGAAGAGCGCATCGAAGTGGTTCGCTCCACCCGCGTAACGCCCATGATGTTTGAGTACGAACTCATCGAACGGGCCAAGGCCGACCGGCAGCATATCGTCCTGCCCGAAGTTGATGAGGAACGCATCCTGCGGGCCGGCGAAATACTTTTGAGACGAAAAGTGGTCAACATTACCCTGCTGGGAGAATCGGAAAAAATCCAGAAAAAAATCAGCAGCCTGGGCCTCAATCTGGAGGGCATCAACAGTATTGATCCTCTTCAAACGGATCTGCTCGAGGACTACGCCCACATTTTTTATGAAATGCGCAAACACAAAGGAATCTCCGAAGAAATGGCGCGGGATACCATGACGGACGTCGGCTATTTTGGGACCATGATGGTTCACACGGGGGCCGCCGATGGAATGGTGTCCGGCGCCATTCACACGACCGGCGATACCATCCGGCCGGCCCTTCAAATCATCCGGACCCAACCCGGATTTTCGATTGTTTCCAGCGTTTTTCTGATGTGCCTGGCGGACCGGGTCCTGGTGTACGGGGATTGTGCGGTGAATCCTGATCCCAACGCCGAACAACTGGCGGATATTGCCATTAGCTCGGCAGACACCGCTGCCATATACGATATCGAACCCCGGGTGGCCATGTTATCTTATTCCACCGGACAATCCGGCACAGGAACGGAAGTGGACAAAGTACGCAACGCCACCCGCATCGCCAGAGAGCGTCGTCCTGATTTAAAAATAGAAGGCCCCATCCAGTACGATGCGGCGGTGGATGCCGGGGTCGCCAGAACCAAACTGCCGGAAAGCGAGGTGGCCGGCCGCGCCACGGTATTTATCTTCCCGGATCTGAATACCGGCAACAACCTTTACAAGGCGGTCCAGCGTTCCGCCAATGCGGTGGCCATCGGTCCGATTCTGCAGGGCCTGAACAAGCCGGTCAATGATCTGAGCCGGGGATGCACCATACCGGACATCGTCAATACGGTCGCCATCACCGCCATTCAGGCCCAGGCCCAGGCATCGGAATGCGGAAGGCGGAATGTGGAATGCGGAAAGAAATGACATTCCCCATTCCGCATTCCCACTTCCGAATTCCGATATCTGTCACCTGTTCTCCGTCATCTGACAACAAAAAAGGTGCAAATCATGAAGGTTCTCGTTATCAACTCCGGAAGTTCTTCCATCAAATACCAGCTCTTCGACATGTTAAATAAAACTGTGCTGGCCAAAGGTCTGCTGGAACAAATCGGTGAACCGCAGAGCAAGCTCACACATCACACGCGCAACGCCGGTGGCGCATGGGATGAGATCCTTAGAACTCAGAAGGTAACCGGCCACCAGGAAGGGTTTGCGCTCATCGGTGCTGTTCTTAACGAGTCGGGCGCGGTCCGCGATACCAGTGAGCTTTTCGGCATCGGCCATCGGGTAGTCCACGGCGGTGAAAAATTCCGCGAACCGACCGTTATCAACGCCGAGGTTATGGCGACTATCCGTGATTTAATCCCTCTGGCACCCCTTCACAATCCGGCCAACCTCCTGGGAATCGAGGTTGCCCTGGAGTCTGCCCCTGAAGTTCCCCAGGTCGCTGTGTTCGACACGGCTTTTCATCAAGCGCTGCCTCCCTGTGCATTTCGCTATGCACTTCCGCAGGATTGGTATAAACGCCATCGCATCCGCCGTTACGGCTTCCATGGCACCTCGCATGGTTATGTTGCCGGGCGGGCCGCCAAGCATCTGAATAAACCCTTGCAATCCGTGAGCCTGATAACGCTGCATCTGGGAAACGGTGCCAGCGTTGCTGCAATTAAAAACGGTAACAGTGTCGACACATCCATGGGCCTGACGCCACTGGAGGGACTCATCATGGGAACGCGCAGCGGCGACATCGATCCGGCGATTATTTTCTATCTAATCAGGAAAGCAGACCTTTCGCAAAATGAGATCGAATCGCTTCTGAACAATCAGAGCGGCCTGAAAGGAATTTGCGGGGTCAACGACATGCGTGAAATTGCGCAACTGGCCGATAAAGGCGATGAATCGGCCCGCCTGGCCATTGAGATGTATTGCTATCGAATCAAAAAATACATCGGCGCCTATCATGCCGTGCTGGGTGATGTTGACGCCCTGGTATTTACCGCCGGCATTGGAGAAAATGCCGCGGGCATCCGCTTACAATCCTGTGAAGGCCTGTCCCATCTGGGAATAGAAGTGGATGAGAAAAAAAACGAACTTAATACTTCAGGGATCTTCGAGATCCAAAGTGATGCCAGCTCCATCAAGATTCTCGTTATTCCTACGGATGAAGAACTCGAAATTGCTGAACAAACGGTCGAAAAAATAAAATCGATGTAAAAAAGGTGTACGCTTCAGGATTCAGGGTTAGAGGTACAAGGCGCCAGGCAAAAGGATTAATGCATAGGGCATAGCGCATGGGGCATAGGGTCTCAGGAATTCGGAAGTCGGAATGCGGAAGGCGGAAAATAGGAAAAGGCTCACGGCACCAGCCGTCGTCACGCTATGGCGTGGCTTCCGTCTTCATCAAGACTTCGCCGCGACAAGATGGCTCGGCAAACAAGGCCCAAGGTATAAAATCAGACATTAACCTTATTCAATTCCCCATTCCGCATTCCAAATTCCGAATTCAAAACTCTGCCATCTGTCCTCTGTTTTCTTTTATTCTTTCCGCATTCCGCATTCCCACTTCCGAATTCTGTCCTCTGCCCATTGAAACTCGCAAACAAGTTCTTATTATTACGAAATAATGTGGATTGCAGATTAAGGCTTGCTGAGATAGTATTGCCTTTTATAAACCATTGAAGTAACAATAGGAGAATATCATGAGTTCAACCACCCCTTACACAGACCTTGGATTGGTTAATACCCGCGAGATGTTTAAAAAGGCCATGGACGGAAAATACGCCGTCCCGGCTTACAATTTTAACAACATGGAACAGCTTCAAGGCATCATCCTGGGTTGCGTGGAATCCCGTTCCCCGGTGATTCTGCAGGTTTCAGGGAGTGCCCGCCAATATGCCAATCAGACGTTTTTAAAATATATGGCCATGGGGGCGGTCCAAATGGCAAAGGAGCATGGCGCTGATATACCGATTGCGCTTCACCTGGATCACGGTGACAGTTTCGAACTTGCCAGATCATGCATTGACAGCGGTTTTTCATCGGTCATGCTGGACGGCTCCCATCATCCGTTTGAAGAAAACGCTAAACGCACCAAACAGGTGGTTGATTATGCCCACGAAAGAGAAGTTACGGTAGAGGGAGAGTTGGGCGTTCTTGCCGGAGTTGAAGATGAAGTATCTCACGAAGTATCCCATTACACCAAACCGGAGGAAGTCGAAGAATTCCTTGAGAAAACCGGCGTCGACAGTCTGGCCATATCCATCGGCACCTCGCACGGTGCCTATAAGTTTAAAGTCAAACCCGGCGAAGAAGTCCCTGCCCTGCGTTTTGACATCCTTGAAGAAATAGCCAAAAGAACACCTGGTTTTCCAATCGTCCTACACGGCGCCTCGACGGTAGTCCCCGAATATGTTGAGATGATCAACAGGTATGGCGGCAAAATGGACAATGCCGTCGGCAATCCTGAAGCGCAACTCAGAAGAGCCGCCGGTTCCGCCGTATGTAAAGTCAACATTGACAGCGACGGCCGCCTGGCGATGACAGCGGTAATTCGAAAGATATTCGCTGAAAATCCATCCGAGTTTGATCCGCGCAAATACCTCGGACCGGCGCGAGAAGAACTCATTAAGATGGTCATACATAAGAATGAGAATGTTTTAGGAAGTGCCGGCAAAGCGTAGAAAATTGGAGTGTTGGAGTAATGGAGTATTGGAGTATTGGGAAAAAAGATCAACTGAAAGTCTGCATCCCATCCATCACTCCATTACCCCATGGAAAATTTATGTTAAACCGGATATGACTCATCCCCTGCATTAATTTTGATCGATCGCGACTTACTGGAAATGGAGGAATTTTAAAATGCCCAAGCTTAAATCCCGCAAAGAAATTAAAAATGTCGGCTTCATATCAGTCCGGTTCGCCGGCACAGACGGTGTATCTTTGGAAACCGGAAAATGGGCGGAGGTCTTCGAGTCGGAGGGGGTGAAAACGTTTTACTTCGCCGGCGAACTGGATCGGCCGCCGGAGAGATCTTACCTGGTCCCGGAAGCACATTTTACCCACCCGGATATCAAGGATGTTTACAACAACTCCTTTGGGGTTACCGCCCGAGACCGGTCGGTTTCCAAAAAGATCTACCAGCTGGCGATAAAATTGAAAGATCATTTATACAAATTTGTTGAACAATTTAATATTGATTTAATCATTCCTGAAAACGCGCTGACCATCCCGTTGAATATTCCGCTGGGTATTGCGATCACCGAGTTTATTGCCGAAACCAACATTCAAACAGTTGCCCATCACCACGACTTTTACTGGGAGCGGGACCGCTTTATGATAAACGCTATTCAAGATTATCTGAACATGGCGTTTCCCCCTGTTTTGCCGTCTATCACGCATGTGGTCATCAATTCGGTGGCCGATGCCCAGCTCAGCCTGCGAACCGGTGTTTCCGCTTATATTGCATACAATGTGATGGATTTCGAAAATCCCCCGCCGCCGCCGGATGATTATAGCTCGGATGTGCGCCAGGCGCTGGGGATCGCAGACGATGAGCTTTTGGTGTTGCAACCGACGCGCGTGGTGCAGCGCAAAGGGATCGAACATGCCATCGAGCTGCTCAACAGGCTGGGTCGCAAGGCCAAGCTGGTAATATCGCATGCATCCGGTGATGAGGGTCATGACTACGAGCAACGGCTGAGGGAATATTCTAAACTGATGAATGTGGAGACCATCTTTGTTTGTGACATTATCAACGAAAAAAGAGGAATGACCGCAGACGGCCGGAAAATATACACCCTGGAAGACATCTACCCCTTCGCGGATCTTGTCACCTACCCTTCCACTTTTGAGGGCTTCGGTAATGCTTTTCTGGAAGCCATCTATTTTAAAAAGCCCGTGGTGGTCAACGCCTACTCTATTTACACCAAAGACATCAAACCCAAAGGGTTTTCGGTCATTGAAATCGATGGCTACGTCACCCAGGCAGCGGTGGAAAAAACCAAGGTGGTGTTGGACAATCAGCAGTTCCGCCAGCAAATGGTCGATCTCAATTATAAGCTGGGCCTGGAATATTTTTCTTACAGGGTCCTTCACCGGGGACTGCGCGCCCTGCTGGTGCAACGGGGGTTGATATAATCAGACTGCGAATAACTATTAACGAATAACTTTACCCGGAGGGTAATGCGATGGATGACATGGATTCCGTTAAACATTTGCTCACTCAAATATATGGTGAAAAAACCGGAAAGCTGGCTCTGGAGCGCCTGGCTCCGATGATAGAAAAATTTCCGGCCACCCCCAAGGCAAAAAAAGAATTTTTCTCCCAGGAAGATATCGTTTTAATCACTTACGGCGACTCTTTGAAAAAGGAGGGCCAGGCCCCCATCGCAACACTGCATGAATTTGCCGGCAGTTATTTGAAAGACGCCATATCGACCATTCATTTTTTACCCTTTTTCCCCTATTCCTCTGATGACGGGTTTTCCGTCATGGATTTTTTTGCAATTGATCCCGAACTGGGATCCTGGGAGGATGTGAAAGCCATCGGCAATGATTTCGAGCTCATGTTTGATTATGTGGTCAATCACTTTTCCTCCCAAAGCCAGTGGTTTGCAGACTACCTGGCAGGTAAGCCCGGATATGAAGATTTTGCCATCAATGTGGATCCGGCCACGGATTTATCCATGGTTACCCGCCCGCGGTCTTTGCCGCTTTTATCCGAATATAAAAAACAGGACGGCCAAAGTGTTCATCTCTGGACCACCTTCAGCGCCGATCAAATAGATTTTAATTTTAAGAGCCTGGATGTACTTGCCAGGATGGTGGAAGTGGTTTTATTTTATGTCCAAAACGGCGCCATGATTCTGAGGCAGGATGCCATCGCCTATCTATGGAAGGAAATCGGCACCACCTGTATTCATCTGGAACAGACCCATGCCATGGTAAAGCTGTTTCGCGCCATTTTGGATATTGTCGCGCCGGATGTCATGATTACAACCGAAACCAATGTCCCCCATGATGAAAATGTCAGCTATTTCGGCAACGGCCGCGACGAAGCCCAAATGGTATACAATTTCACGCTTCCGCCGTTGCTCTTTTATTCATTCGTCAACGAAAATTGTAAGGTTCTCACCGATTGGTCCCGGGGATTGCACTTAGAATCTCCCAACAATACCTTTTTTAATTTTGCCGCCTCCCACGACGGTATCGGGGTTCGTCCCCTCGA
>Ga0255055_10003335_pt1 | contig 10881 bp, 6 predicted proteins | sample JV7_2_27_MG_FD_188633 | JGI IMG/M metagenome (GOLD analysis project Ga0255055, IMG submission 188633) | Seawater microbial communities from Jervis Inlet, British Columbia, Canada - JV7_2_27 | ecosystem: Environmental > Aquatic > Marine > Inlet | place: Canada: British Columbia | collected... | reverse complement strand
GACGCCAACAGCGGTTTACCCTTAGACGAGGAAATTGCTTATGATATCCAGGGCATCGCCTTTGCCTATGCCTTTGACGATGACGGGGACGGGCAGCTCGATACCTCTCCCCTCGGTAACGTAATTTGGGCCATGGATGCCGACGATGACGGATTTTTGGATACCGTTCTGGATGATAATGACGACGGCGTCATCGATGCCGGTGATACGCCCGGCGGGGTTGCATTGGATCCTGCTTTTTGGCCCGCCCAGGTCGATATTGCTAATATCAGGGCCGTACGCATCTGGGTGCTGGCGCGCTCCCGGATTCCGATCCGAGGTCAATCGGATAACCGCACCTATGTGGTCGGTGCCGCCAGGGTGAATTCCAACGACGACTTTCAACGCCGTCTTCTGGTTGACACGGTCAATTGCCGCAACATGGGGTTGTAAGGATTTAATAGGAGTCGCTTTGAAGAATCGAAAAAACACCGCAAACATCTTTGGGCAGGTCAACAACCGGGGGTTCACCCTCCTGGAGGTTTTGTTTGCCTTGGCCATTTTTTCAATCGGCATTTTGGCCATTGCCGGCATGCAAATTTCGTCCATCAACGGCAATTCTGCCGCCAGAATGCAAACCGAGGCCACCACCCTGGCGGTGGAGCGCTTGGAGCGGCTCAGTGCCCTGCCCTATGATCACGCGGATTTGGATCCGTACAATAATAATCCGCACCAGGCAACCAGCGGCAGTTATACCATCGTCTGGAATGTCATTGATGATGTTCCGATTCCGTTAACCAAAACCATCAATATAACCGTAACGGCCGCCAACCCGAATGCAAAGGATGTCTCGATTAATTTAATTAGAGGCCAGGGCTCCTAAAACCGCAACGCCGGCCCGATCACAACCGGCGGGGAGAATACTAAAATGCAACCAAAAACTTCAATCCTCAATGATGACAAAGGATCGGTCATGGTAGCCGCACTCATGGTTTTGGTATTGTTGACGATTATCGGCATTTCTGCATCCAATATCAGTGTTACCGAAGTACAGATCGCTACCAATTCGCTTCGTTATGAAAGGGCGTTTTATACAGCCGAATCCGGACTGCAGCATGCCAAACAGAGTCTGAAAAAGCCTTTCGTCGATAATAATAAGGCCAATGTGGTAAACGGTGCGACGGCGAATTGGAACTTTGCCATCGATGATGCCACCGCTGCCAGCTTTAATGGCGGTGATGTCTTGATGAGCACAACCCTGGCCGGTGTTTCATACACGGTGACGGTTTGGGACAATGCCGACGGCGGAGTGCCCCCGGAGACGGATGATACCGACGGAAGGGTTTTTATCCGCTCGGAGGCCAGAGGGCCGCGCGGGGCGCTGTGCCGAATCGAAACGCTTTTGGACGGCAACAGCAGCGCGATAGCCATTACGGGTAATTACGCCCAGGAAGGCTCGGAAGCGGGCAAGGGGTATACCTCTCAGGACCTCGAGAAGATCACCGTTTTTGATAATCAGCTGTAAGCCCCGTTGACAGTCAACCGGATGTCATCGGATGCAGGTTTTATAGCGGAGGCCATTGAATCATATTGAAGAAGGATAAGGAGAAAATTATGAAACCCAATATAAACAAGAGCGTCTTCTTTTTATCGATCGGGCTCTGCGCTCTTTTAACGATTTTGCTTTGTTTTGCAGATAGCGCCTCTGCAGAATTTTCCAAACGCAAGCAAATAACGATTCATGCCTCCGAGGTCATCGGGGCGTCGCCCCTGATCAATTTTGCGGTCATGATCGAGCTGACCGGCAGTCAGTTTCAGGAAATCGAAAACGATATCGGTCCTAATGGTTATGATATCGAATTTCGAGCATCTGATGAGGTGACCCCGCTGACCCACGAAATCGAGACCTATGACGAAGCCAATGACCTGCTGACGGCCTGGGTTAAAATCCCCAGCCTGTCCAACTCGAGCGATACGGTCATCTACATGTATTACGGAGACAGCGCGATCGTCTCTCCCACCCACAATCCGCCGGGGGTTTGGAATTCGACGTTTGGGGCGGTATGGCACCTCAAAGAAGACCCCGCGATGGTCGCGTCGGGCGGTATCGAGGATTCAACCGGCATCAATCATGGAACCGACAATGGGGGCATGGACTCCAGCAGCCAAATAGCGGGACCGGCCGGTAATGCCCTGTCTTTCGACGGTATCGATGACTATCTTGCGGTCCCCCACCACGACTCCATCGACTTTGGAGATGAAAATTTTACGATCTCTTTCTGGATAAAGGGCATAGATGCTGAGGTACCCAATCAAAAGCGGTTATTAGAGAAAGGCACCTCATCCGGGGGCTGTGGAGGGGGAAAACGCTACGAAGTTTATGCAGACGGTGATTTGAACTTCAGATTTACGATCGATGATAATATCACCAAAAAGGGAAAAACTTTTTCTCAAAGTAATCTTCTGAACGGCAGTTGGCAATATGCCACTTTTATCAGAGATGCCGGCAATGATCTTTTAAAAATCTATATCGACGGATCCTACCACAGTGAATTGACTGGTGTTACGACGTATAATATCTCCAATGGCTGTGATCTCTATATCGCAAACCAGCATGGCCAGTCGAGCCGGCAGCCAAAAGTCGCTTATGACGAATTCCGTATTATTAATGCGGTACACCCCGACGAGTGGATTCAGACCGAATTTAACAATCAGGGCTCTCCAGCGACCTTTTACACCGTGGAGGCTGAAGAAGGCGATGACACCGATCCGCCTTCGGTGACGATCACAACGCCAACCAGTAGTCCGACCTATCTTACAAATAGGGGTTCCCTTGTTGTTGGCGGTGTTTCCATCGACGATGTTGGGGTTACCGGGTTGACCTGGACCAACTCAGCCGGCGGCTCGGGTACATGCTCGGGCACCTTGTACTGGAACGCGTCCCTCACCCTGTCTGAGGGCAGCAATGTTATTACCGTTACCGCCAGTGACGAGGCCGGCAACCAGGCAGCCGCCGTAATCACGGTGACCTATGATCCGGACGAAGAGAACCCCGACCAAGATCCAACCCAGGCCCAATGTAACGCCGGCATGTATGCCGACTACAACGGCGGTTTTGTTGAAGACGATATCGAGCTGCGTTCAGTGGAAGTGGATCCAGTCGATGGCAAATTGGTGCTGCTAACCGGTAGCCAGGCCATCGATCTCGAGAACATTGTCATACCCTACAATCAGGAAGTCTGGGTCACCTATATCCATTCAGGTGCCGGGCTGTACAACGATTTAGGCTGGATGTTAGAATCCGATGCGGTGGACGGCAGCGAAAACTTCCTCGGGTACCATAATATCCCTGACGACAAGAAGCATGGCATATTCCGGGATATTCGCGACGGGAATCAGGTGAATAGCTGGGCCGACGGCATTTTTGACGTCTTCGCGAGCGAGACGGAGGCATTTGTGTCCGATTTTGACGATGGCACGGGTTATCCTTTCATGGTGAATTGGGATGGCGAGGTCGGGCCCCAGGACCACAGAAAATCCCTGGGCATCTTTGCCGGCGGCACCGAGATCGTTTTCTTTTTAGCTGCATACTTCTTCAACGACCCGGATAGGGATTGGGATGATCCCGCACTCGATCCGGATTGGGTCTTCTATACCAAAAAAGACTGGAACGCGGATACCTATCTTGAATGCGAACCCGACCCCGCGGATGGCAGCCCATTTAATAAACTCTATCATCTGGATCAACCCCGGCCGGAGGCTCCGAATACCTGTTTTCCCGAGAGCGGCTGGCTGGACCAGGATGCCATCGACAGACTCGCGGATCCGGATACTTTCAATTTGGCCCTGTCAGGTACTTCTTCCATGCCGATAACCCCGGGTGCGACATACCCCCATGCCGTTGTCGGGGCTCCGGCCGATGATCCCAAACAGTGGATCATTGGCTTTGAGGATATAAATAACGACGTTTATGCAGGCTGGGGCCTACATTCTGATATGGACCACAATGACATCGTCATTCATGTCGAGCGCCGAACCGGCGGCACGGCGCAATTGAAATCGGATCAGGCGATTACGCCGCCGAATCCGGACGCTTTTTTTACAGCCGTGACCCTTTCGGTTTACGATAAAATCATGGACGGGATTTGTTTGGGCGAAAACAGTATCAACTATTTTATCTCCCTTGACGCCGGCGCCAATTGGTCGGAGATCACCAGCTGGGATCGCGTCATGGACTTCACCGGCAATGTTATCGGTGATGAAATCGCCGACTGGAGCCCCGGAGAGCCTGTGCAAACCTATCGCACCCGGCGACTCGACTTCGCCGGACTGGGGCTTACGGGACGAGAACTGGTTTGGAAAGCGGTTATGAACAGTGACGATGACCAATGCGTGCCTGAAATATTCGATATTGTGGTAGAGGCAAATGTTGCCGAGCGCGGCACTTTCTCCCGCGCTGCACCCGTGGTGGTGGCCAACGTCCTGTATTCGGGAAACTTCGAAACACCGGCCGCAAGCTGGACCGACAAGGTCAATCGCGGCCATTTAACAGCGACGCGGATCTACGACCCCAAAGATCCGAATCAGAGTGATGAACTGCAGCTTTGGGATGCCGGTCTGATCTTAACGAATACGGAGCCCAGCGCCCGGACGATCTATTTTCCCGATGTTTCGGTCACCACTGTAGTCGATGAGGTCATTGCCACCGCTGATGGAACCATCAACACCTTTAGCGGAACCCTGGCGCATTCTCCGGTGCTGGCAACCACCCTGACCTTTACCGATCAGCACGAAACATTTGAAGATAAACATACAACGGTCCTGGAAGGAAATCTAGGCGGAACCGGGAGCATCAATCGCTTTACCGGCGATTACACCATCACATTTAAAGACATGCCCGGTAACGGAGTACAAATTAAGACCAGCTACTCCTATTATACGACCGCCGGTACCATGCTGCCCTTTACAGCTGCCAACATTACCAACGATATGCTGGGGCTCGACGATCGCTCAGTCATTCCCCAGGGCTACGTATACGATCTAAATGGAGATGATAACTTTACTGAAGACGACGGCGACTGGCTGGTCAATTGGATCAGAGGATACAAAGACGGTTCCAGCACCCCCAAAGAATGGCTCCTGGGGCCCATCGATCATTCGACTCCGGCGCTGATCACCCCCCCGGGAATACCCCAGTGGTATTTCGGAACGGACACCACCGAAGCTGAGCGCGACAGCTACGATGTCTTCAAGGATGACCACTCCGATCGGCCCAGCGTTATTTTCGTCGGATCCCTGGACGGCATGCTGCACGCCTTTGATGCCGGTAAGTTCCGTCACGGGGATAACCTGGAAACCGTCGAAGACCTAGAAAACCAGCCACTTGACGAAGACGGCAGGGGCTACTTCCTCTGGGAAGACCGCACCGCCGACTGCCCGGCCTATTGCAGTGCCGACTGTTCGCTCTGCCCCGACTACGGAACCGGTGAAGAGCTGTGGGCCTTTATCCCGGCCAACCTGGTGCCGCGCTTTAAAAATAATATTTTGCAGGGCGACGACCGCGCCTATGTGGATGCCTCACCGGCCCTGGCCGATATAAATATCGGCGGCACCTGGAGTACCGTGCTGCTTTCGGCCGAAGGCATCGGCGGTGACACCGTCTTTGCCCTGGATGTCACCGATCCCACCACCCCCACCTTCTTATGGGAATTTGCCGATCCGGACCTGTTCCGCAGCCGGTCCTCACCGTCGGTGAGCAAAATCGGCCGCATCTTTTCGGAGGGAGCGGCCAAATGGGTGGCCTTTTTCGTCTCCGGCAGATCCGAAGATGCCGGCGTCTATCCGTCCATTTATATGCTCGATCTTGCCGACGGCAGTGTGGTGGAGCGCATCGTTTTGGATGCGGCTGCCAGTGGAGTGGGCGGGGTGCCCAGCGGACAGCCCACGGTTGTCGATTCCGACGGCAACGGCTATCTGGATCGGATGTATATCGGCACCGACAAGGGCCTGCTCTATAAGGTCAATATTCCCGACAATCCCGATACGGTCGAATATGGTATCAGCCACTGCGTCATCAACCTGGATTTCACCGACGAGGATGCCAATACGGTGGACGTGCTTCAACAATACCATCCGATCTACGGGTCTCCGGTTGTCATCATCGAAAACCAGATAACCGCAGAAGGCGTGATCGACTACGACCTGAAGATATTCTTCGGAACCGGTGACAGCCCTTATTATGATGAAAATATCAACATGGCCGAAACCCAATACCACTTCTTTGCTTACCGCGATCAGTCCTCAAAGGGGGAATGTGATCAAGACGCGGTCTCCCTGGACTGGTTTTTTGAGCTTCCCCAGGGCCATCGCATCTTCGCATCGGCCTTTGCCTCCGCCGGCCAGGTCTATTTCGGCACCTCGACGTCTGAAACCGAAGATCCCTGCGAATCGGTCGACGGGGGGGTCGGTCTGGGCAAAATTTACGCCTTCGACATGGAAGGCACCCAGGTCTTTTCGCAAACCGTTGGAAACATGATCGTTGCGCCGTTGGTGCAGGATGAACACCTTTATATTAAAACGCAGTCAGGCGGTTTGCAGTCTTTTGGGGACGGCAAATACAACAACAAGGTTCGCAGGGGAGGCTTTGCCGATTTCGGGATCAAGTACTGGCGAGAAGTATTTTAAATATGGCAAACCGGCTTTTAGTTGAATAATTACTGAGGGCATAACAATTTGTTATGCCCTCAGCTTTTACCTGAACAAATAAAAAGACAGGTCATAACCGGCCACCTTAGCTCCAAGTTGATCGGTGATTTTTGTAAAATCCAGTTCGGCGATCTGTGCCAGGTAGTTATGATAAGTTTCTTCAAATACGGATGATTTTTGCATGTCTCACACAAAGCCGCTTTTTTTTTAGCCACGGACCCACACAGACTCACACGGACCTTTTGGCTCCGCCTCCGGCGGACTCGGCCAAAAACCTGTCATCCCGCTTCGCGGTATAAAAATATTCATCCTAAGAGTTTGTAGCCAATCGATCCGTTTATTGCATTATCTAGCTTGAGGCCAAAAGAGATTAATTGTTTGCCCGAAGGGCTGACAGTTTTTCTCCCGACAAGGTCGTCGGGAGGAAAGAATTGTCTGTGTGGGTCCGTGTGGGTCTGTGGCTAATTTAATCTATCAATGCAAATGCGCGCACCGGAAAAGATCCCATTCCTTTCACCAAAGCCGGGACAGCAAAAAATTTAAACCCTTCTGCCGGCAACATCTCCAGATGACACATATGTTCAACAATGGGTATCTTGGCCTTTAGTAAAATAGAATGCGCCGGTCGCGATCCATCAGCCGTGTCATCGATATTCAATGAATCGATCCCCACCAGGGCAGCACCTGAGGATTTTAGGTAATCGGCTGCATTACGGGTCAGAAAGGGATGGTTTTCAAAATACGCATCGGTTCTCCAATGCCGGTCCCAACCGGTATGGATAAGGACGGCTTTGCCCTCGACCTTAACACTTTCGAAAATATCCTTATCAATTGAACGCCTTCCCTGAGCTGCCCGAAATACGATGCCCGCCAGATTAGCGATCGACGTCATTTTAAGCTCTGATAAATCGTGACCCGCTTTATAGCGGTGAAAGGGTGCGTCGATATAGGTGCCGGTGTTGGCGATCATTTCGATTTTGCCGATCTGAAACGTCGTACCCTGGGTATAATGGGAATTAGAGTCCGCCCGGCTCATATGGTCGCTGATTACGGGTCCCGGCAGACCGGTGTAAGTCCGCATGCCGTCTTCTATGATATGGCTAAGATCGACAAATTTGGTCATGGCCTTTATTCCTCATCAAGTGGATTTATTAGTTTGACAATGTTTTATCGTAAAAGGAGTGTTGGAGTATTGGAGTGATGGAGTAATGGAATTTTGAAAATTTTGAAATCAGATGTTTGCCTTTCTTTTTCACTACTCCAGCGCTCCACCACTCCAATACTCCATAAGGCTGGTAAATTAAGTATAACCGGTGAGCTATTCCTGTAATTGGACAACCCCTGAAATCCACACTTGAATTTATACTTCAATCGCGGCGCCGATTTTCTGCAGATGCGCGCGGAAGGTATAGGCCGGATTTTTGCTGCGTTTTTTCAAATATTCATCAAATCTAAATTGCTGATAAAGGGTTTTTCCGGCTTTAACGTTTTCGGCCTGGCGCTGTTCGGTTTCCGCTATGGTACGGGCCACAGAAATAATATCTTCGAGATCTTGCAGTAGAGCAAAAACCACTCCATCGTCGTCTCCAAAAACCACATCATCCGATGTTAATTTGAAATCCCCAAACCTTGCAGTCGTAAGCGCATCTGATCCCCGCGGATAGGCTCGTTTAGGTCCTGCCGGATATGAACCATAACTAAAAACGGGAAAACCGATCTGGATTAGCTGGGGCGTATCCCTGTGAAATCCCCAGACGGCAATCCCGCCGAGCCCTTGTGCCTGAGCCTCCAGGACGGTGAGATCTCCAATGCAGCCTTCATGCCTCCTGGCGGCGTTATCGATGATGAGAATATCGCCCGAGTTTGCACTAGCCATCGCTTCTAAAAAGATATCGACACTGCCGGAGTGTCTGACCGGCAATACGCGCCCGGCTATTTTCCATCCCGGAACCAGAGGTTTGATGCCGAGGGGCGCAACCCGCATAAATATATCTAACCGCATACACGCATCGGTGATCAAAGGTGTCGAAAGCTCGGAAAAAGCTTCTTTTAGAGTTTGGTTGTCCATAAAAACCTCCGTTTTAGGTTATGCCATTTTATCGCTTTTACGAAATCGTATATCCTACCAGAGTTATGATGGCTTCAACAAATCGTTTTATTGGTTGAATCAGAACCGCTTACTTTTTAATTTCTCGGTTACTTTTCTCTCAAGTTTTTTTTTAAACTCATATCCATCCATGAACCTATCGAACACATCGTGAAGTCTATCTTCGACAATGTCCATGAAAATTGTGGGATGCGGAATATCCATCTCCAGAATCGGCAAAACAATATTATTGATTCTTTTGCGGAGATCCATTTTTTCGAGTCGATCCATTCGGATCAGCAAGCTCAATTCATGATCAAACAGCTTCATAATTTCCTGCATATCTTCTTTGCTTAATTTAGCCATGGATGATCACTTGATCTGACTTCGGCGCATTTTTTGATATTCGGGATTCTTTGATTAATTTTGTTTCACACTAGTGTTGTGTCCCGCAAGTAATTTACAAAACACGGTTTTATTTTAAGCTTCTTGCTACTGGCTGCTGGCTTCTTGCTGCTGGCCGACCCAGAGACAAGCAGCCAGTGACCAATGGCAAGAGACCGGCTGCCAGTGGCCAGCAGCCAGTGACCAGTGACCAGAAATAGGTTCACGCCTCAGGCTCAAACGGTTTAAAAAGGATAATCAGTTGCGGCAGCAGTGTCAGGGCGGCAATCAAGGCTATTAACATAGCCAGCCCCGTCAGCAGACCGAAATATATGCTGGGAACAAAATTGGACAGAACCAGGATTAAAAATCCGCTAATAATCGTCAGTGATGTATAATACATGGCACGGCCAATGCTGCCATGGCATCGATGAACTGTCTTGATATAACTATTTTCGAATTGGAGCTCGTATCTGAATCGGTAAATATAGTGAATCGTATTATCGACTGCAATTCCAATACTGATTGCGCCAATGGTGATCGTCATCATATCGAGGGGAATATTTAGCCAGCCCATGACACCAAGAACGACGCTTATCGCAATCAGGTTTGGTACAATCGCGATCAGGGCTATTTTCAGAGAACGAAACAGGATTAGAAACATACCCAGCAGCGCCAGCACGACCACTCCCAGAGTGAGGATCTGTGACTCAAACAGGCTCTGCAGCATATTATTATAGAGCACCAGCCATCCGGCCAAATGGACTTGCTCTTCTTTTAAACCGATTTTGTTAACCAGATCATGCCGGATCTTCTTTAAGAGGGCATCGCGTCTTAATGATTTTTCGGAGTCCCTGACCCGGATAGAGTAGCGCAGCTGACTATTCTGAGGAGACACATAAGGTCTTAAGATAATACGCTTGAATTTGTCAGGCAGTTCGCTGTACACCAGCGCCAGCTGAAAATTGTCTAACGGTATGCCGTTGTTTAACTTTGCAGCGACCTTCAACATGGTTGCCAGAGACAAAACCTTGCCGGTTTCCGGCAGGCTATCGAGATAATCGTGGATTTTAGTCGCCAGTGTCATCCTTTCGGATGTAAACCAGTATTTTTCATCATTGGCTTTTTCAAATTCATCGAATTCTTCAAAATCTTCCTCGCCGGGTCCTTCGGCTTTAGCCGTATCCTTTGCTGCCGATGTTTCGGATTCATCAATTTCGACAATGACATCTAACGGGGTGGTGCCCCCCAGTTTTTCGTCAATGAGCTTCATGCCCTGATAAATTTCGGTGGTATCTTTAAAGTAATTAATAAAGCTGTTTTCAACGGTAAGTCTCGAGATCCCGAGGGCACTGATAATGAAGATGATGCAACTTACGATGAGTATCAGCGTGCCACGGGCTTCAGTGAACCGGGCTAAAGATAATGTCATGGAAAAACTTTTTGTCTTTCTGGCTTTTGGAGGTCCTTTGCGCGACAACATAAGTCTAGCAGGAAAGAGCAGAAAAGTCACCGTCAGCGAAACCACGATGCCGGCACTCATCATCCAGCCAAAGGTTCTGACGGGTAGAATATCGCAGAGTAGCAGCGAGCCGAACCCGGCGATGGTCGTCAGGGCGGCATACAGGCAGGGCGTCAGCATTAAGCGGACGGTATCAAGGATAAGCTGGCGCTGCTCGGCTTCAGGATTATTCAACAAAAGATCCTGGTAGCGCACGATCAAATGG
>Ga0255055_10003334_pt1 | contig 10885 bp, 11 predicted proteins | sample JV7_2_27_MG_FD_188633 | JGI IMG/M metagenome (GOLD analysis project Ga0255055, IMG submission 188633) | Seawater microbial communities from Jervis Inlet, British Columbia, Canada - JV7_2_27 | ecosystem: Environmental > Aquatic > Marine > Inlet | place: Canada: British Columbia | collected... | reverse complement strand
CGAAGGATTTTCGAGACCTTGCTTGTGAACTGGCTAATCTTCTGACCTATGAGGCCACCCAGCATTTAGAAACAGAGGGCGAAACCATCCAGGGCTGGGCGGGGCCGATTGAAGTTGAAAAAATCAAGGGCAAAAAAATCACGGTGGTCCCCATTCTGCGGGCGGGGCTGGGCATGATGGATGGCGTTCTCAATCTCATACCGACTGCCAAAGTAAGCGTCGTTGGTTTGTATCGCAATGAGGAAACGCTTGAGCCGGTGAGGTATTACGTCAAAATGACCAGTCAGATGGAAGAAAGGATCGCGCTGATTCTTGACCCCATGCTGGCCACCGGCGGCACGGTGATCGCCACAATCGACCTCTTAAAAGAGTCCGGTTGTAAACATATCAAAGGAATTTTTATGGTTGCGGCACCTGAAGGGATCAATCGGCTGGAAGAAGCCCATCCCGATGTGGAAATATGGGTGGCCGCAATTGATGAAAAATTGAATGACGTCGGATACATATTACCTGGACTCGGGGATGCGGGCGATAAGATATTTGGGACGAAGTAAAATTGCCCGAATGTCGCCCATTGTATAACCTCACCTCATCGCTATCAGGGGACCGTTGGGTATATGGCCGTTAAGAACTGGATCGCAAAGTACAAATTGACTTACAAAGACAGTCTGTTCAGTGTCCAAATTCTTTTGGTCGCATTCGGCGCTCTATTTACGGTACCCATTCTCACGGGCCTGGACCCCAACGTCGCTTTGTTTACGGCCGGCGCCGGGACCCTGATCTTTCATTTCACCACCAAAAGAGCAATCCCTGTTTTTCTGGCTTCATCGTTTGCGTATACGGCACCGATCATGTTCGCCACAAAAACATGGGGCATTCCGGCCGCTCTTGGCGGACTGGCTGTCGCGGGTCTGGTTTATATGGCTATCAGCGGCATTATCCAGTGGCGCGGCCGCAAAATCATCGAGACCCTGTTTCCGCCCGTCGTCGTCGGACCGGTTATCATGGTCATTGGTCTGATGTTGGCGCCGGTTGCCGTTTCGATGGCCTTGGGCAAGGCAAATCCTGGACATCTCATTCCAGAAAAAACTGCCTTGCTGATTGCGATGACGTCTCTGGCAGCAACCGTTTCCGTATTTCTTTTCGCTCGCGGAACCCTGAAGCTGATTCCTATTATTTGTGGTTTAGGCGCCGGTTATCTGGTTTCGATCCCTTTGGGTGTTCTCGATTTTTCAGTAGTTGCCGACGCACCCTGGATCGCTTTTCCGGGGTTCGTAATCCCTGAATTTAAATTTGATGCCATCGTGTATCTGGTGCCGGCCGCCGTTGTACCTATAATCGTGCATTTTAGCGATATCCTCGCTGTCGGCGAAGTTACGGAAAATAATTATCTGATAGAACCAGGTGCCCATCGCACATTGCTGGGCAACGGTATTGCAACCACATTTGCGGCCTGTGTCGGTGGGCCTCCGGTTCGCATTTATGCCGAAATCACGGGAATGCTGGCCGCCTTAAAACGCTTTGAGCCGGCCTTAATGGTTTGGGCCGCACTCTTTGCGATGCTGCTGGCTTTTTTCGGTAAACTCGGCGCTGTGCTTCAAACCATCCCCAGCCCGGTTAGCGGCGGTATCCTCATTATTTTTTTGGGCACGCTTGTGGTGGTCGGAATCAACTGTCTAAAAAAGACCCGGACGGAGTTGATGGATCTTAGAAATCTTTTGATTGTAGCGCTAATTCTGGTGTTTGGAATCGGGGGCATTACCTTTTCAGCCGGCGCCTTCACACTCAAAGGTGTGGGCTTGGCAACGATCGTGGGGGTAATTTTAAACCTGATCCTTCCGGATAAAATGACTACAAACGAAAGTTGATTCTGGCAATATCCGGCTCCAAAATCTACCTCCTTTTTAGTTGCTAGATGCGAGTTCTTCTCCCATTCTCCAATCCTGTACCTTCAGCCGAATATAAAAATGTAGTTATGTAGTTATATTGACATTATCGTTTTGAGCAATATCTTTTCTATCAATCAAAGAAGGGCGGATTGAACGGGAGTTTAAAGAAGAAAAAATGAAAGGAGGTCATCATGGCAGATGAATTAAGCACGATTAGAGGTATCCTTAAAAGTAATCGTGATAATCTTCTCAAGCGGGCAAATGTCGTTGCCACCGGAGTTGGCTATAAAGAGATCGGAGGTGAAAGAACATCTAATCTTAGCATTGTGTGCTCTGTAAAAAAGAAAGTAGATGCAGATCAGCTATCAGGGCAAGATTTGGTGCCGGCTGCCGTTGCGGGCATACCTACTGACGTGGTACAAACCGGCGTTATCCGAGCCCTGCAAGCCCCCACCGATCGTTTCCGGCCGGCACCCGGGGGAGTCAGTGTCGGCCATGGTGCCATTACAGCCGGAACACTGGGGTGCTGGATTACTAAAAACGGCCAAAAAAATATTTTATCCAACAACCACGTTCTGGCAAACAGCAACGATGCCGACATCGGAGATCCGATCTTGCAGCCGGGTCCATTTGATGGCGGCAGTTTTCCTCAGGATCACTTTGCAAATCTAACGCAATTTGTTCCGATTTCATTTGAAGGCGAGCCAAGTGAGTGCCCGTTTGCCAATGCGGTGATCGCTGTTTTCAATGCCGGTTGCCGGGTCATCAACAGCAATACCCGTTACAAAGTGGCCAAAATACAGGCTGAGGATAACCTTGTTGATGCAGCTATAGCTACACCGCTTGATCCGACAGATGTGAAGGATGAGATCCTAAATATCGGACCGATTCAGGGCACGGTTGAAGGTGAGCTGGGCATGGCCATCAAGAAAAGCGGGCGTACCACCGGTTTTACGACCGGAGAGATTCAGCAGGTCGATGTAACTGCCAATGTTCAATACGGAGCGGGGCAGATTGCCCTCTTCACCGATCAATTGCTGGCCGGTGCCATGAGCCAGGGTGGAGACAGCGGCTCAGCCGTGCTTGACGATAACAACCGCTTGACCGGGCTTTTGTTTGCCGGTAGTGATACGACGACCATTATCAACCGCATCGAAAATGTATTTAGCGCTCTGGGGATTTCATTATGAGAACGATCGTATCGGCTTTCGTACTGATCATACCCTTGCTGGCGCTTGGAGGCGATCTGGACATGTCATCATCGATTCAGGAAGTTAAAAAACAACACGAGGCCCGCTTTTTAGATATGCCGGGTGTTGTTTCTGTCGGGATTGGTCTTGACCCAAACGGTAATCAAGCCATCATCGTGGGTTTGGACGGACCGCGTCCTGAGACCGAAGCAAAAATACCTGCAATGTTGGAGGATTTTCCGGTTGTGGTTCAAATCATCGGACCCATCAAGGCTCAATGAGCCAGACAGTTAAATAATGGGCATGTGAGCGCAAGCAGCGCTGAGATTGCCGGATGATATACTTGACAACTATTTAAAATTGTTATATTTTTTAATATATCAATCCATACGTTTGGGAGGGATAAATTTTGGCAAAACTTTGCCGAGTCGGCAAACACATAACCGATGCAATATTGACGGTGATGAAATATGTCAGGGATACCACCGGAATTGAACCCAGTCAGGAAGAAATCGCCACTGCCTTAAAAAGCTACTTTATATTAAATGAAATCGGGAATCAGATCAAATTTCAACGCAAGAAGCCGAGCGCCCAGGACCGGCCGGAAGCATCTTTAAAGGAGCCATTCTGGGCCTTAAATCTGATGGCGAGTTCGCCTAAAAACAATTTAGTCAGAGCGGGCTTATTCTACGAAGGCATGCAAGCCGCCATCACGACAACCCGGGACTTCGTGAAGAAATCGAGCGGGGATGAGCCCAGCGAAGCGGAGATCGCATTAAGCCTTAAATGTAGTTTTATACTCAGCGAAATAAAAAACCAAATCGACTGGCAGCGCCAAGACGCCCAAAAAACCGACGAAACCGAATTCAATCTTGAATAGATTGACTTCTGTCCCCAAAAATCCTGCCCCATCCAGCTTTTTTGCTAAACATTCCCTCAAGTTAACCGATAATCCCTATAGGGTTGGTAAATTCTGATGTTTTTCGGACCGGACCGGATTTAGAACCCGGTTCCAGAATGATCCGGGCACAGAAGCTGATGCCAAGCAAACCTTAGCGATGAGAAGGAAAAGCATGAAAGTTCCTGGATTTTTTTTAGCATTTTTAATGCTGGTTTTGATTATCGGAACATCTTCAGCAGAAATTTACAGATGGGTGGATGAAAAAGGCATCGTTCATTTTTCCGATTCGCCGACAGAAAGTATGTCTGAAGCCGAATTGAAGGAAGAAGTTTCATCTCCTGACTCAAATCCTGAAGACAATTCCCCGCCAACTACAGAAACACGTACGATCACCCTGGATCCCGATTTTTTTAAACCCTTGGACGAAGGAAAACCAGACCGCGTAAGCGTCAATGCGCCAACCGTGGAGATATATGAAACCAGCTGGTGAGGCTATTGCAAAAAGGCAAAAAAGTTCTTCCGTGCAAGAGGAATTAAATTTAAGGCGTATGATATCGAAAAAGACGAGGGTGCTGCCCGCCGCATGATGGCCCTTACAAGGCGAAGAGCGGTTCCATTTGTTGTAATCAACGGTCACCCAATCCAAGGCTATTCTGAACAAGCTTACGAACAGGCATTGCGAAACTAGTGTCATTTCCCCCAAAAATGTTACAAAAGTCGTTTGGTATATTTTAGTTCAGTCGAGTTCTTTACTGGTTTCTGGTCACTGGCTACTGGCTTCTGGCAGCTGGTCTCTTGCCACTGGTCACTGGCTGCTTGTCTCTGGATCGGCCAGCAGCAAGAAGCCAGCAGCCAGTAGCAAGAAGCCTAAAATAAAACCGTGTTTTGTAAATTACTCGCGGGACATAACACTAGCAGCGCTCATTCGTGGATTGACTTCTCACTAACACATCTCCCAAAAATAGATTGCAACCTATAAAAATCACAGGTACCCTACCCGGAGCTGATTCATACGCTTGACGGAGAATTTACACGCATGGTTTCAAAGATACTTTTTTGGCTTTATTTGACGAATGCGATATTATTAATTAACCATGAAATCGACTCGGCTTTCTGGAAAGAATGGAAGCTGTTTAAATTACCCGGCGGTATCGCTGGATTTTTAATCCTGCATTTTCCGATTCTTTTCTTGATTCTATACGGTTTGGTTTTAGTCTTTAAGCAATCGTTCTTCGGATTAATCATATCTCTGATTCTCAGTGCCGGCGGCATTTTCGCCTTTTGCATTCATACGGTCTTTATTCGAAAAGGCCGACCTGAATTCAATACGCCTATTTCGCGGATCATTTTAACCCTGATGCTTTTGGTATCCTGTCTTCAGGGAGCGGTAACGATTTACATTCTGTTAGGTTGAGCCCATTGGCAAAAATATTATCCAAACTGCGGGGCGGTGACCGCCGTTCCATCGGAAAGGTGGGCGAAGTTGTATCCGCCGTTCGAAAAAAACCGGATTTATTCAATGACCTGGTAACCGGCCTGTTTGACGAAGATCCGGTTGTGCGCATGCGCGCTGCCGATGCCATGGAAAAAATATCTTCGGACAATCCTGAATTTCTGCGGCCGTTCAAGGGCAAACTGATTCGCCTTGCTAAAGTGACGCAGCAGCAGGAGCTGCGCTGGCATATGGCACAGATGATTCCCCGCTTAAAATTAACGCCTAAAGAAACAGCGGCGGCAACAGAAATTTTCTTTGAATATCTGGAAGATAAAAGCAAAATCGTTGTCACTTTTGCCATGCAGGCCTTAGCGGATTTAGCCATAAAGGAAGCTGATGTATCCACCCGTGTGATCAGGGCCATAGAAAAATTAGCTCAAACCGGCAGCCCGGCAATACAATCCCGGGGGAAAAAATTACGCATGCAATTAAAAAATCCTTCGCAAAAAAACAAGCGCGCAGAGACGGTACAAAAATGAAAAATGAACAAAAAGAAGATCAGTGGGTTTGGGTGGTCGTGCAGAACCTTGGGGACCAGGAGCAATTCCTCGGCCAGCACGATAAACAGGAAGATATTTCATTTATTCCAACTTTTAATTCCAAAGAAGATGCCCAGCAATGCTTCCTGAATATGGCGCGCCAGAAGGGCTCCAAGTATGAAGTCCAGGCAATTTTATATGAAGAATTGGCAAAAGAAGCAGCGGCCGGCGGTTTTATGATTTTTTTGTTGGATGAAAACGGGAAGGTGCTTGAAAAAATCAAGCCCTAATGCAGGGCTTAAAGCCCTGCAGCTCATAGCAGATTGATCCTCAGATTCAATGAAATCTGTGGATCGGCTTTGAGCTGTGAGCTATATGTTTAAGGCGGCCAGGAACCCGCCATGGATCGCTTCGTTCAGCTTTCCCGGTCGGACACAATCACCCACCGTTGCGAACGGAACTCCCAGTTTTTTTATTTCGGCTGAAAGCCCCGGAACGGATTGTATCCCTGATGCCAGGATGACATTGTCAAATTGCATCTGTTTTTCCTGTCCGTCTTTTTGAAAATTCAGCGTTCCCTTGCGAATGGAGGTCACCGCGGTCCCGGTCTTTACCGAAACCTTATAGCGCTTTAAATTGTCAAACAGAATCCACCTGGTTGACTTGCCGACATCCTTGCCGATTCTGGGCAGCATTTCAAAAACGGTTACCCGGGATGACCCCTGAAACATCAATTCCCGTAAACGTTCAACACTTACCGCGTCATACGCAAATAGAAAATGCAGTGTTTCAGGCGTAATCGTGCCTTTGGCTGCAATGAACAAAGCCGTTTCCAGACCGACCGAACCGCCGCCAATGACGGCCACGGATTTACCGAGAACAGGATTGCCCTTCAGTACCTGCCAGGCAGAATAAACACAAGGATCATCATAACCATCGATTTCCGGCAGCAAGGGTTGGGCTCCCTCGGCCAGGATGATGTAATCCGGATTTTGCTTCTTAACGACATCGGTGTCCACGCTTGCGTTTAAATGCAGCGGGATTTGATATTTACTGATCAGACTACGATAATATCGAATAAATTCTAAAATCTCTTGTTTATGGGGCGGTGCACCGGCGATCCACAGTTGTCCGCCGATATCCGAATCCTTTTCGTAAACTTCAACCTGGTGTCCGCACATGGCGGCCGTCACGGCTGCTTCGAGACCCCCGGCCCCTGCGCCCACGATCATGACATTTTTGGGGTTATCCGTTTTTAAAAGCTGACGTTCGCCCTCAAATCCGGCCCGGGCATTGCCGACGCAAAAAACCGGACGCCCGTTGAAAACTTCATCGGTACAACCCTGGGAGCAGCCCACACAGGGACGAATTTCATCAACCTTTCCCTCAAGAGCCTTTTGGGGCCATTGCGGGTCGGCAATCAAGACCCGGCCCAGATTGACCATGTCGGCATAGCCGTCTTTGATAATCTGTTCGGCGCTGTCGGGGTCTGAAATGCGATTGGATGCGATGATCGGAACCGAAACAGCCTTTTTTATATTCAGAGCCAAAAACGCAAAGGCCGACCTTGGCAAGTGCATGGGCAGCTGCGGTACGCGCGATTCGTGCCAGCCGCCGGTTACATTGATGCCATCCACTCCGGCTTGCTCGTAAACCTTCGCAAATTCAGGCGTTTCGGTATCCGTATTGCTGTCTCTCACAAAATCATTTCCCGCCATGCGGATCGTTAGCGGATACTCCGGCCCCAGATGCTTGCGCATCAATTCAATCAATTCTCTCGGAAACCGCACCCGGTTTTCAAAGCAACCACCATAGTCATCCGTTCGCTGGTTGGTCCGTGAAGAGAGAAATTGGGTAATCAAATATCCAGCGGAAGCCAGGATTTCGATACCGTCAAAACCGGCTGCCTTCGCCCTTTCTGCCGAGCGCACGAATGCATCCTGTACCTGATGAATATCTGCCTGTGTCATTTCGCGTGGCGTTGTCTGGGAATAACGCGAATAGACCGCTGAAGGTGCGATGGGCTGCCGGCCCTCAACAAACATCGGATGCGAATAGGCCCCGGCATGAAACAACTGAATCCAGGCCCGGGCACCTGCGTTCTTGATGATCCCGGTAAGCTTTTTAAAATCGACGATGGCATCATCGTTCGCTAAAGAAAGTGCAATAGCGCCGGATCCGATAAAGTCAATGCCGACCGGTCCGACGGTTACCAAACCAACACCGCCATTAGCTCTTTCCTGAAAATAGTTAAAATAGCGGTCATTGAGTTTGCCATCGGTTGAATACAGCAGGCCCAGAGACGGATAGGCAATTCGATTTTTTATCTCCAGCGTATTAATCCGAATTGGGCTAAATAAATTGCGATACATGGTTATCTCCTCATTAACGTAACTATTACCAATAAAAAGATAATCTTATAGATGCCAAAGGTTATAGAAAGTGTCAGCCCTGGATTACTGGAGTGATGGAGTATTGGAGTGTTGAAAAAAAGACAACAATCCTTTCGCCATTACTCCAACACTCCAGTACTCCAATGCTCCAAAATTAAATAAATATCATTCGTTTGCCGAAATTACAATCATCTGCTCATGAGATTATAAGATTCTACGCTTTATCCGAGACGATGCTCAGAAGAACCACCCTGTCTAAACCCAGCCGTTACAGAGTTTGGGATAGAATAGTATTGAGGTTTTAGCCTATCTATACTAACATATTACCTGAATCTTGCATGAAAATTAATGAGAAGTAGGAACAATTCACCTGTCACACGCCGGGTGTAACAAACGCATAATTGAGGTTAAAGATGACTGAAGGTAACCAAAAAGATAAACCAGCTGAAAATAATACCGAAGCTTCCAATCAAGTAAATGTACCGGAAAACGGTGAGCAGGAAAAGAACGTTGAAAATGCAGAACAGCGAGATGGCGATAATTTAGAAGCAACCGCAGCCGGTGAAGCTGCCGATACGCAAAATCCTCTGATGGAAGAAGCATCTAAGATATCACCGGCTGAAGAGGAACCTCCCAAAGAAATGCAGGCCGTCGAGGACTTTGACCTCAATTTACTTCTGGACATTCCATTAGAAATAACAGTTGAACTGGGGCGCACCCGGATTCAAATCCAGGAATTGCTCAGTCTTGGACCCGGCTCAACGGTCTCACTTTCCAAGCTTGAAGGCGAACCTGTTGACATTCTGGCTAACGAAAAATTAATCGCCAGAGGAGAGGTTGTTTTGCAGAATAAAAAATACGGCATTCGGATAACCGAAATTACCAGCCGAATGAATCGCATCAAGAGTATAAGCTAATCCCAAAAGCAAACTACACTAATTCCTGCCTTAATCTATTTCTTATTGTCATCTTTGCTCCGGAATTTGATACAGATCAACCATTGGTTTTTCCTCCGTGTCATTTTGAAAACCATGTCCAGAAACGAATGTCACGGGTTCAACTATTGCACGCATTGATAAAGGACAGCTCCCCCTATCTTCTGGCCGGCCTATAATTCCTTGACACCCGATTTGATCTACCGATATACCATAAATTGAAACAACTTCATTTTTTTAGGTTGGAGGCGCTATGCAGAAAAACCAATTGGTCCATCGACTGGCCGACTGAACAAATGAAATGGGTTTTATGCGTTTAACGGATGAGGAAAAGAGCATCCTTGATGGCAATCAAGGAGGAGCAGCACGAATCGCCTTAGCGGTGTTGGTCGACTTGGGAGAGCTTTTCGGTGCGGACGAACTGATGGAGATCTCGCAGGTGCATATCGATGCAACCCTGTACATGGTAGATGCCGGATTGGAATTTGCTGAAAGAATAGCCGGTTTGGGTGGGGAGGTAGCGGTTCCTACATCGCTCAACCCCTCCGCCATCGACCTCCTGCGATGGAAGGCATACCGGGTTCCGGCTAAAATCCTAACAAAACACAAGCGACTTGAAGAAGCCTATCTAAAAATGCGGACCATCCCCACGTGGACTTGTGCACCTTATCAAAACGGAATCATACCACGATTCGGGGAACAGATTGCCTGGGGTGAATCAAATGCCATCGCTTTTGCCAACTCAATCATCGGCGCGAGGACCAACCGCTATGCAGATCTCATGGATATCTGTGCGGCGATCATCGGAAAGGTTCCGAAATTCGGTCTTCATCTTACAGCAAATCGAAAAGCCAAGATCCTGATTCGGCTGAAAGATATCAGCGCTCAGATGTTTGAAAATGAGGCCATATATCCGCTTCTGGGATATCTTTTAGGGGAAATGGCCGGAGATCAGGTAGCAACTATCACAGGAATCCCTCAGAACGTAAAAATTGACAGCCTCAAAGGGTTCTGTGCCGCAGCTGCTTCATCCGGAGCAATCGGCCTTTTCCATATGGTGGGGATCACCCCTGAGGCACAGACCCTGGAAATGTGCCTTCATGGAAATAAACCGGAAAAAGTAATCGATATAACCCCCAATTTGGTCAAGAAAGCCGAAGATCGACTCTGGACGGCGAAAAGTGATGCGGTTGACCTGATTGTCACCGGTTGCCCGCATTACTCGCCGACCGAGTTTATCCAGCTGGTACGACTGATAAAAGGGAAAAGAGTCCACAGCTCTGTTATATTCTGGGCATTTACGAACAGAACCGTTTATGCATGGATAAAAAACAATGGTATCCTAAAAGATCTTAGCGGTGCGGGTGTTATGGTGTTTACCGATGGATGTCCATTACAATACCCTAAAGAAGCCTGGCACTTTAGGGCTGCTATGACCGATTCTGCCAAGTTTGCTAACTACTGCTTTTCCCAGAGGGGCCTTGATGCAGCCTATGGAAGTCTTGCAGACTGCGTTGAAACGGCTGTGCGGGGAAAAATCTGCAGGAGGGAATCTCTGTGGAGAAAAAAATAACGGGGTGTTGTGTGGTGCCTGGAGTTGCAA